>Ga0209119_1000296_pt1 | contig 50271 bp, 42 predicted proteins | sample COG_03_FD_184747 | JGI IMG/M metagenome (GOLD analysis project Ga0209119, IMG submission 184747) | Pelagic Microbial community sample from North Sea - COGITO 998_met_03 (SPAdes) (version 2) | ecosystem: Environmental > Aquatic > Marine > Neritic zone/Coastal water | place: Helgoland, sampling...
TGGTGCAGTAGCTTCTTCAGCTAACCCACCAATGCACGCTTCTGCGGGTAACTTTAACTTAAGTAACGAATGTGCTGCTGGCCGTCTACGTAGCAACGCTGCTTCTGGTGACTTAGCTAACTAAGTTGTATCGTTAAATGTCTGTTTGATATGGCATAAAAAAAGCTGATCTTCGGATCAGCTTTTTTTTTACTTAAATTTTTTAAATGATGTTTGTAAGGTTTATTTTTTTTTAGCTGGTACAAAAATCAACTGCCAATCTTGATTATCAATTGATTGATTGATTTTAAAATGACCCAGTGGGTGAAAGTGAGTGAAAAATTGACCGCTTGGAGAGTTTTTATCATATTTACTTTGGAGTTTATGGGTACCAAAAATCAGTTCTTGATTCAGTTTTCCGGAAGCCTGCATGCCATCAGCTAATATGTGATGTATACGCATATCAAATGCAGATGGCTCGCCTGTATATGATATAAGACTTTCATTGGTGTTAATGCCGTAAATGATATTTTCATCTATAAGTTGTGCACGATGAATTTTGGACTGATGTAACTGCTGATGAGTTAGTGGCATTGTTCGTTTTGTGAATTCGGTAGTTGCAAGTCCAAAGTTGATTAAATTGATACTGCCAAATGTTTCGCCTAATTCGTAGTGATTAGTTATGGCGAAAACTTGCCATAAAATGTCATCTGGTAACTTACTGGATTCGATGAAAGTAGAAAGCGCTGTATTGCTAATGATTGTTTTCCCATGAAGCTTACTAACATCACTTAAATTTAAATCATTTATATTTCCCTGTTTGTCTTTGAATGAGAGATCAAGCATGAAAGATTTTTTTCTTGGCGACTTACCGCTAGGGTCATATACAACCAACACCAAGTCACCGGTGCCATTGCCTATAATGGTTTTTTTGTTGCTGTCAGTTTTACCTAGGCCATCTGTAGATATTACGTAGCTTTCTTGTGCAGAGAATAATTTTGGAGGTGTGGATATATTTGTGGCGGTTACTTCATTAGCATTAGACACTGCGCTAATACAGGCAGTAATGGCTATTATTTGGAGCTTGCTTGGCGCAGCGTTGAGTGCTTTTGATATTTTCATATATTCACAGCTCTGTGGTTGTGCTAACTTAATAGTGTTGGGTATTTGAGTTATTTATAATAATTTGAAGTATAGCACTGTAAAGTAGTAGATTAATTGTTTGGTGTGGCCTCGTTCAAATGAAAATTAACAGCTGTTTAAACTGGTGTTTATAGTTTAAACGATTCAATATAATCAGTATTATCAGATATTAATTTGGCTTAATTAAAATGTTAGATTCGATAGATCCAATAGAGTCATTTCGGCCTGATCCTGATGGCAAATGCTTATGTGGTAAAAAACTACGTTTCGCCGACTGCTGTGGTTCTTCTAAAACTGATAGGGCGTTGCCCTATGGACTCATTTTAAAGAAAAAATTCTTATCGGATGATGTTGCTGATAAATTAGTTGGTTATGCTGAAAAGCAGTCTACTGCTAGTGATTTGGCTATATTCACTGAAAGTGATGAAGGTGCACAAGAGTCTCTATCGACGGTCGTTAATAGTGATAGGGTAACGTCGAGAATTGAGCTTGGCGATAAGCAATCAATTATAGATAAATGGATTGCAGATGTTTTTTATAAACTGCTTGCTAAACATGTGGGTAAAAAAATACGAAGTTTTACCACTCCGGATTTGATGAGGTATACCAGAGGGGGGTACTACAAGGCTCATTCAGATGCAGATATATTCGACCCGAAGATGGGTATTTGGAAAAAAGTTTTAGATAGAGACTACAGTTTACTGCTTTATTTAAACAATGATTTTGAAGGCGGTGCGGTTCGTTTTGAGCATTTTAATTACACGTTCTTCCCTGAGAAAGGTGATCTTTTGATTTTTCCTTCTGATTATTTGTATTTACATGAGGCTTTGCTTGTTACTGCTGGTGTTAGGTATGTTATTGTCAGTTGGGCAAATGTAAAGTAAAGGCTTATGAGTGAATATCATAATACTGAAGACTATTAATATGGCCCCTTTATTCATTAAAAAATTTATTTTTTCTAGGTTTATATCGTTATTTTTTATAATAAATTTTACTCTGGTTTTCAAAGGGGAATTGTTGGGTGGCAATAAATATAATTAAGCTGTTTGGTATTGTTTTTTTTACAGCAATAGTTGTTGCCTGTAATACTGAAAGCGATAAAGCATTGCCTGACTCAGATGATCTCGATGATGTAGTTTCAACTCTGGATATTTCAAAAGAAGAGTTTTCTAGCTCGGCTGTGATATTTAACCCTGAGCCTATTAATAACTTTACTTTACTTGATCACACTGGCAAATCGCATGAATTATTTTATTACGATGATGCGAAAGCCATTGTTATTATGATTCAAGGCAATGGTTGCCCCATTGTTCGTAACTCTTTAAGTGATTATGAGGCGCTGTCTAAAAAATACCTCAGCAAAAATATTCGCTTTTTCATGTTAAATTCGAATTTGCAGGATAATAGAGAAAGTATCGCCGCTGAGGCTGCCTCTTGGGATATTTCGCTACCCATTTTAGTTGATGATACACAAATTGTTGGGCGTGACTTAGGGTTGAGTCGAACGGCAGAAGTGTTGATTGTTGATCCGCGCAAGAGAGAAATTGTTTATCGAGGTCCTTTGCATGATCGCGTTAGTTATGAAACTCAAGTTGATCAAGTAACAATACATTATAGCGAAATTGCCCTTGATGCTTTACTCGCAAAAAAACCAATTCCTGCAGCTACGGAGCATATTAAAGGTTGTTTGATTAATTTCCCTGAGCCTGTCAATGCGTCTTACCAAAAAGATGTTGCGCCAATATTACTTGAGCATTGTGTTCATTGTCATCAAGAGGGCGGCATAGCACCATGGCCTATGAATAGTCATGCCATGGTTCAAGGTTTTGCACCTATGATTAAAGAGGTGTTACGAACCCGTCGTATGCCTCCCTATGATGGTGATCCTTTGATAGGTCATTGGCAAGATAACCCTACACTTAGTTATGATCAAACATTTGCATTATTATCTTGGATTGATAAAGGTGCTGTGAAAGGTGATGGTGGTGATCCGTTAGTTGATTATCAACCTATTGGATCTGAGTGGAAGTTTGGTGAGCCTGATTTGATTGTCGATATTCCCGCTTTTGAGATACCGGCAACGGGAACAATTGAGTATCGATATGCTGAGATAGTAAATACCCATGATAAAGATGTTTGGTTATCTGCTGCGACAATAATGCCTGGAGATGCTAGTGCGCTTCATCATCTTAATGTTGCTGTGAGTGGCATCGATCACAAAAGTAATATAAGCGATGCTGTTGCAGACGGCTATTTACTTGTCTGGTCGCCAGGAACAAATTTAGGACAAATGCCAGAAGGCAGTGGCGTGTTTTTACCTAAAAATTCTAAGTTCTTGTTTGAAATGCATTACACCACTTATGGTAAAAAGAGTGTTGATAAATCTAAATTGGGTTTGTATTTTTCTAAAAAAACTCCCGAAAAAATTATGCGTTTTGGTGAGACGGCGGGTGTGCTACTTGAGATACCTCCTTTTAGACGTGTGTATAACGCGCATTCTTACATGTTATTTGATAGGGACGCTACGGTTTATATGCTTGGCCCGCATGCACACTATAGAGGAAAAAGTTTTAAATATACTTATCGCTACCCCGATGGCCGCGAGGAGTTAGCACTTTCTGTTCCCAGTTATGATTTCAATTGGCAGCGTGGTTACTCTTATGTTGTGCCTAAAAAAGTTCCTGCAGGAACCATGATAATAGTAACTGCTGAATATGATAACTCTAAATTTAATGATGCTAACCCTGATCCATCCGCCACTGTTAGGTGGGGAGCGCAATCTCAGGATGAGATGTTAACGGGAGCGTTTACTTTTTCATGGGATGATGAAACAAGTGAGCATAAGACGCATGATGGAAGTCGATGGGTAATCAATAAAAAGGTAGGCTACTTAGATGTCAATATGGATGGCAAAATTGTTGCTTCTGAACTGCCAGCCGACAGGCGAAAGTTTTTTGATGCTTTTGCCGCTCAAGTCGATAGTAATGGCGATGGGGCCGTTACCTATAAAGAGTGGCAGGCTAAGCCCGAAGTGCAATTTTATTAACGGGTTTAATTTTCCCGATATCCACTAAGCATCAAAGCTACCATTGTTTTTTTTGTAGTCTTCCCAGAATGTGTTGATGTGACTCATGATGCTGTCTTTATCACGAGGACCAATTTTTCGCGCGGGGCTACCAGCATAAATAGTCCATGGTTCTAGGTTTTTACGTATCAAAGTCATTGGTCCGGTTGAAACGCCTTCCTCTATTGTCACGTCGGGCATAACCACGGTGTTAGTTCCTAAAATGGTATAGCTTTTAATATGGACTAAACCTGAAGGTGCGTCGCCTAAGTATTTTGTTGGTACATTAGGCCCAGCCATACTGCTCACATAATCATCAGATGCAGTGATGATTCTTGTTCCTGGCGCACAGCCGCTAAGGTCTTCAAATATACACTTCCCTTTACCGCCGCCGCCGAGAATTGTTGAGTTGGAACCAATATGGCAAAATTTACCGACTTCTAGCTCGGCAGAAATATAAGTAAAGTCATCAATGATGCTGTTATCACCAATACTGACTAATTCCGGATGCCGAATACGAACAGTTTTGCCGATGATGACGTTCTTACCGACATGCTTGAGGCGTTTAGTGTCAAAAAAGATATTATCCATTGTTCAAAAAACCCTTAAATATTACAATACATAAAGTATATCACCTCTCTAGACTAAAAATAGATGTGGTGAAAATGAGCTACACTACTAACCATAGCACTCAAATAGTTTTTTAGTGTTAGCTATTAATATGTTCTCACTTATTTTTGCTTGCGTGCGCTGTATTTCAATCGTTAGCGTTTTTTCGTTTTATGCTGTGGAGTTCTAATGTCCGATTCGAAGTATCTGGTGTTCCCGCATGCAATGGTGGGAGGAATGACCAACCTGCTAATGGAGCTTGAGATTCGAGTCATTCTTGCTGATCTAGCCGATAGAACATTAGTCTCTATCAATAAAATTCCTTGTTCACCGATGCCTGACGATCATTTATATGGGCGTTACCGGTCTGCAACTATGCTGGATTTATTCGATTTTCCAGTTAAGCATATTGGTTTGACTAAGCTCTATAAAAACGGGTTTAAAGATCTTTATGTTTTGCCATGGCAAGGTGAATGTGCATCTCAGGCTTATTTTGTGCACTCAGATAACAATCAATTTGATGAAACCGTTGTCAATGCTTTTAAAGAAAACCGACAGCACCAATGGGCGTTTCCTGATAACGATGTCGATACTTGGTGTGCTATGAATCAGCAGCGGACCTTTTGTAGTTATTCTTACTTTTTTCTTGCCCCTGAATCAATTAAACGGCGAATTAGAAAAACTATTTCACGTATTCAGCCCAAAGCGGTTTACCTTAATTTAGCCAAAAAAATAGCGAATGATTTAAGCCAATACAATGCTATTCATGTACGACGGGGTGATTTTAAAGAGTGGTGGGTTAAGGTTCCAACGCCTAAAGAAGTACTGGCTAATATATTGCCTATTATGCCTACCGATATGCCATTGATTATTTGTACAGATAACTCAAAAGATGAAATGTTTTTTGCATCGATTCTAAAGGCTTATCCAAAAGCTATTTTTATCGATGACTATATTATGAATGAGTATAAGGCGGAGCTAAAAAACCTGCCCTTTGATGATGCAACAGTGATTGCTCTGTTGAGCTCTTTAGTCACTAGTGATAGTCAATGTTTTGCGGGGAGTATTTTTAGTACATTTACTAGCTCCATTCATCGACGTCGATTATTCAAAGACGCGTCTTCTCCTATTTTGTTTACCTCTAACCCCTATGGCGATGAGGTTTTAATGGAGAATGCTGAGTTTAAAGAGAGTAAGGCTGGTCATTTTAGCTGGAACCGATTAGCCTTGCCTAACCCGCCCGAAGCGAGAGCGAATGCTTGGCTTCGTGAGTGGCCCGAAGCTGTTAAATAATAGTCGTCACATTTATCTCCTGGGAGAATACTTTGAGCACTGTTCGTAAAGTCGCGTTAATTACTGGTGTTACCGGCCAAGATGGCTCTTATCTAGTAGAGCTATTACTAGAAAAAGGCTACGAGGTACATGGTATTAAGCGTCGTGCGTCCTCATTTAATACAAGTCGCTTAGATCATTTATTTAATACCAGTGCCGATTATGCTGGACGCTTGTTTGTCCATTATGGCGATCTAACAGATACATCCAATCTCATATCATTAATCAAGCAAATCCAACCTGATGAAATCTACAATTTGGGTGCTATGAGTCATGTTGCTGTTTCTTTTACTTCTCCTGAATATACCGCCGATGTTGACGGATTAGGAACGCTAAGGCTGCTAGAGGCTATTCGCTTACTTGGGCTAGAGAAAAAGACGCGTTTTTACCAGGCATCAACCTCGGAGCTTTACGGCAAGGTGCAACAAGTACCCCAAACTGAGAATACGCCGTTCTATCCTCGCTCACCTTATGCGGTCGCCAAGCTTTATGCGCATTGGATTACCATTAATTATCGTGAGTCGTATGGCATATTTGCTTGTAACGGAATCTTGTTTAATCATGAATCTTCTCGCCGTGGAGAGACGTTTGTTTCACGTAAAATTACCCGCGGATTAGCGAATATTTGTTTAGGTAATCAAGAAGTACTGGCACTGGGTAACCTCGATGCAAAAAGAGACTGGGGCCATGCAAAAGATTATGTCGAGATGCAATGGCGCATGTTACAGCAAGATAAGCCAGAAGATTTTGTGATTGCGACGGGTGTAACGCGTTCGGTTCGTGAGTTTGTAGTTGCGTCTGCAGACAGTCTTGGTATTACTTTGAAATGGCAGGGCTCAGGAGTTAACGAGACAGCTTCTGTTGTGAGTGTCGATGCCTCAGTAAAATCTATTACTGGTGATGATTTGTTAGGAAAAACCATTGTCAGAGTTGATGCGAATTATTTTCGTCCTGCAGAGGTGGATGCTTTATTAGGCGATGCATCTAAAGCGAAAGACAAATTAGGCTGGGAATCGACAACCGATTTCACTGCTATGGTTGATGAAATGATTTCTTACGACCTCGATAAAGCCCGTCGTTTTTTATTATTAAAACAAAAAGGTTTTTCCCTCGATTTAAGTAACGAATAAACATTAAGCTCCGCTCATTACTCATGATTTTCTGCAGTTAAAAGGGCATTAATTAAATTAATGCCCCATTAAAACTAGGGCTTACAAAGTGGTAAAAGCAAACAATTGCTCTATGGCCTTCGGGCAGCTTTTCACGCCAATGTTCGATATCTGTGCCACGATACAATAAGCCACTACCCACCTCTAAATTAACGGCTAAGGGCTTGTTTTTTACCTGTAAGTAAATTGGCCATGGCTCAACAGTATTACCTTCGTCGTCACTCATATCAAATACAATCGATAAATTATATTGGCACTGCGCACGATCAACATGACGCTCTAAAACCGCGCCGCCAAGATAACAGCCTAAATAGGCATAGGATGCCTGTAGCTCTTCACCGGTTATTAAACTCACTAGTTTTGCCAGGCGATGATGGAGTGACGCCGTCACGGTTTCATTGTGAATAGCCATCCGCCGATCAACTTGCCCATCACCTACAGGGCCAAAGTAATTATTTTTTACTAACGTTCTAACATGTGATTTAAGTGCTGACTGATGAGCGGGTGAGATAATATCAACAAGCTGCGCATAGGCTTGTCGTTTAAATTCAATTTTTGCAATACTCAGCTTTTGCTGCCATTGTTTTTTTTGTGCGGCAACCGATGGGATGGCTAACCGCTGCTTGGGATCGGTAATTAGCTTAGCTAGTTTAGCGTCCGATAACGGTGTGGCATTGGGTAATCGGGTGCCTGCATCACAGGTCCAAACAATAGTGCTTTGAGGTAATTCAGGAATCTGTTTTCCCAGTAAAGCTATCACTTTTTTTGGAATGCCTTCGCCAACATTCTGAATAAACACTTGCTCGGCAGTGGCTATTTGTTGTGAGCTAAGCTCTTCGGCGGTTAATGGATCGGGATAAGCCGCAATAGCAGGTGGGTCATTCTCAATCAATGCGCCTTGCTTCGCCAGCATATTGATATCATCTTGGTTAAGGCCGTTGAGTGTTCGCTGCGAGCTGCTTATGGCCTTTAAAAGCCATTTTGACGCTGTCATAAAGCTATTTATCACTATTGCCTGACGTGTCGATGGCGCATTGCTGTAACGGGCAAAAAGCGTGATGGTCGCGACTGCCTTTGGGTTGAGGCCAATAACGCTACTTTCTTTTTTATCGTCTAAACTTAATAGAACTATACCCTTGCTTTCGAGTTCACGAGCTAATGCAGGTTGAGCACATGCAAAAGCGCTGGCCGCTTTTTGACCCGAAGCCAGTGCTAATAAAATGGTTCGAAATTCAGGGTGGCGTGCTAATGAGAAATCATGATGGTCGAGGCTTTTAGTTTCTTCATTAAAAACCCTAAAAGTGGCCATTAATCTCAGCGACGGATTAAAGTGAAAGCTTTGGTTTGTAGACGATGTTTTCATTATTAAATTCTTCGGTCAGCGGGCGTCATGACTTAAGTATTATTAGGCGATAGTGCGTGTCATATCTACAAACAATAATAGCCGTTAAGTTGATAATTGTCAGCTAGTCTTGATCATGGCATAGTTAAACCGTTTTTTCGTATTTGATCATGAACAGAGCCAAGTACAGCCTTAGAGTGCAAAAAAGAGACAAATAATGATCTTAGTGACCGGTGCAACAGGTTTTTTGGGTAAGCGAGTGTGTCAATTGCTCGAATCTACCAACGTCGAATTTACGCCAACCTCGAAGAGTTTAGGGGTAGATCTGAGAAATCGATCTGAAGCTTTGGCATTGTTTGAAAAAGTGTCTCCTCAGTATGTGCTTAATTGTGCATCTTTTGTGGGGGGTATCCAGTTTGGTCAAAAGCAACCTGTTGAGATATTTCAACACAACTTACAGATGACATTGAATCTTCTTGAAGCCTCCCAGCACGTTAATGTTAATCGGTTAGTTAATCCTATTTCAAACTGCGCCTACCCCGGTGAAGCAACATTATTTAAAGAAGACGAGTTTTGGAATGGTCCTTTACATGAATCTGTCATGGTTTATGGTTTTGTGAGAAAGGCCTCTTGGGTCGGCGCTTGGGCTTATGCGCAGCAGTACGGTTTGGATGTAATGAACATTATTCTGTCCAATATGTATGGCCCCGAAGATCATTTTGAGGCTGAGCGCTCTCATGCTTTAGGTGCGCTTATAATGAAGTTTGTTAAGGCTAAAGAGAATAACGAGCCCCATGTTGATGTTTGGGGCAGTGGTGCTCCGGTGCGTGAATGGTTGCATGTTGATGATGGTGCGAAGGCGATGGTGCGAAGCTTAGATGTTGCGCCTAGTATCGATCCTATTAATATCGGTGTGGCAAAAGGAATATCGATATTGGCAATGGCAGAAATCATACGTGATATTGTTGGCTACCAAGGCGAAATAAAATTGGATCCCAGTAAGCCCGATGGTGCGCCCTATAAAACGGTTGATGGCAGTAAAGGTAAGCAGCACTTTTCGTGGCAGCCCGATACCGATTTTGAACAAGGGGTTAAAGCAACGATTGATTGGTACCTAAAGAATAAATAACAATAAATGTAATGAATATGAGGTTGTAATAAAGTGGCAGTTAAAGAAGTTAAGCAAGGCGATTTAATATTGGCGCGACATATTCCTTCAGCGGATGCATGGCAGGGTGATCTCAATTTTTTCTCGCCTGATGAAGACTATATTCAAGTGGGCACTTGGGGCTATGACAGCGGTAAAGAATTATTGGCGCATACCCATAATGAAGTGACGCGTAATGTCTTATGGACGCAAGAAACCTTATATATTCGCAAGGGTCGCATTTTGGTTCAAGTTTATAATACTGACGAAGTCATAGTCGATGAATGGGAAGCGGCCGAGGGTGATATTGTTATTCTGTTACGCGGTGGTCATGGCTATCAAATTTTAGAAGATGGCACGCAAGTACTTGAGGTGAAAAACGGTCCTTATGTCGGTGCTGATAAAGACCGTCGACGTTTATAATCGAGAACGGATTGCTGTTTAAGTCGACTCTAAGTGCTCGTTTATAACCTTTAAAAACGCCTCGCCAAATTTATCTAATTTTGACTCACCAATGCCGCTAATAGATAACAGTTCTGCTGTGCTGCATGGGTGGGTCTCCATCATTTCCATTAATGTTGCATCATGAAAGACCATATAGGGTGGAATTCCGAACTCGTCGGCCAGCTCTTTTCGGCAGTTACGCAGTGCATCCCATAAAGCGCTGTCTTGTTCTGATACACCATTGCTGTGCTTTTTGACTGGTTTACTTAATCGTGGCTCAGTAATATCTTCACGCAATAGCAGTGTCACTTGGCCCTGTAGTAGTTCGCGTGAAGCATCTGTTAGGGTTAGGTTGTTATAGTGCTCAGTATTAACACGCAGCAGCCCTCTAACAATAAGTTGTCGTGTAATAGAGCGCCATTGGTTTTGCGATAAGCTAGCGCCAATACCATATGTGCTGAGTTTCTCATGATTAAACTGTTCTATCCGTTCAGTTTTTTTACCGCGTAATACATCAATGACATGGCCTAAGGAAAAGCGTTGATTCACGCGATACACGCAAGATAATAATTTTTGCGCTGCTTCTGTCGCATCCCAAGTTTTAGGCGGTGTTTGACAAGTGTCGCAAAAATTACAGGCGGTATGCGCTTTATTTTCATTTTCTTCTGACGTTAAGCTACCTTCGCCAAAATAATCCAATAATGGCTGTCTTCGACATTGTGTGACTTCACACCAGCCGAGTAGTGCATCGAGTTTATTTTTTTCATTGAGCTTATATTCAATTTTGGCGTCAGAGTTATCAATAAACTGCGAGAGCTGCACCACATCATCCAAACCATAAATCATAAATGCTTCGGCAGGTTCGCCATCACGGCCGGCGCGTCCCGTTTCTTGATAATAAGACTCAAGGCTTTTAGGTAAATTCATATGCGCTACAAAGCGTACATCGGGTTTATCTATGCCCATGCCAAAGGCAATAGTGGCCACCATAATAATGGCGTCTTCGCGAAGAAAACGCGTTTGATTCTCTGCTCGAGTATGTGCAGGAAGGCCAGCATGATAGGGCAGAGCAGTTAAGCCTCTGTCGTTTAGCCAAGCCGCCGTGGATTCTACTTTTTTGCGAGACAGGCAATAAATAATACCGCTCTCATCTCTGTGGCCAGTTAAAAACTTGAGAAGCTGTTTTTTGGCATCGTTTTTAGCGGCGACTGCATAATGAATATTGGGTCGGTCAAAGCTACTGACAAATTTAGCCGGCGCGTTGAGCTCTAAATTGTTGACGATATCAATTTGTGAGCGAGGCGTTGCCGTAGCGGTTAGCGCCATTCTCGGAACGTTAGGAAAATATTGCGCAAGTTGATTAAGTAGTAAGTAATCTTGCCTAAAGTCATGGCCCCATTGAGACACGCAGTGGGCTTCATCTATCGCGATAAGTGAGATATTACATCGAGTAAGCCAGTTGAGCGTTGAAGGCTGGTTAATGCGCTCAGGGGCCACATAGAGGATATCTAGCTGGCCTGACTGGGTTTGTTCAATAACGCGTGCTGTTTCTGCGCCACTTAGTGTCGAATTAAGAAAGGCGGCTCGAATACCTACCTGCATCAGTGCAGACACTTGATCTTGCATAAGCGCGATAAGCGGTGAAATAACAATGCCAGTGCCTTGGCGAACGAGGGCGGGTATTTGATAGCAAAGTGATTTGCCTCCACCAGTAGGCATGATAATTAAGCTGTCGCGGCCTTCAATGGCAGTGTCAATAATGCTTTGTTGTTGGTCACGGAATTCGCTATAGCCGAAAGTAGATTCCAGTATTGCTTGTGGAGACTGTTTATTTTCGCGATTAATAGACGGAATGCTGGAGGCGTGTTCTGTATTTTGCTGGTGGGTGTTCGACGGCATAATGATAATCCTTGATTAAAATGACCGCGCGATCCTTGCGACGGTTACTGAGTTTGAGCTTATCTTTAAATGACAATAGCAGAAAGGCGACTTATAAAACACTCGGAATGTGCTAATAACTTCATTTATTCAAGTAATTTCAATACTTTACCTTTCTCAGCTCTTATGTCAATAGGTTCCAGCTAGCAAGTTTTTTTGATGCAAAAAGCTTTTAACTATTACCGATTTTTCTTGACTTCGATTGCCCATATGCTATTATTTGATCAATGTCAGCGCTGTCATAAGGTGCGACAATAATAAAAATCATAAATATTGTAGATAATCTAAATGTTTTTTGTATCTTCCCTTAGTGCATCAAACTTAATTAACGACCTGGAGAATATAATAATGAATAAATTAAATACGTTAACTTTGGCGATAGCCTTAGCTGCTAGTGCATCTTCAAATGCTGCAATCACTTTCCAATTTGCCACTGGTGCCGCTACTTACGGCGAGACAGTAGTTGGTGGATTTTTAACTGGTCAAAGTGGTGCTGGTTTCACTTACAAATTAAAAGCTACGCCTGACTCTGGAGCGGTATTAGCTAAGCAACCCCAGAATATTGGCTTAGGTGTTAAGACAGGTGGAGCTGGTAATTGGTACATAACCTCCGGTGAGGTAATTAATTTTTCGCTTGTAGACTCTGACAATAACCCCGTTGCTTTCTCTTTAGATGGGTTCAAAATGGGTTTCAACACTGCTCAACAAAAATTAGAGGAAAACGAAAGAGTAAACGTAGAAATAGCGGGTAATACTTATTTGGTTGGCGGTAATGCTCTTACTGAGAGTAACAATGCACAAATATTAGCTTCTGATTGCATGGATGCGAATAACTGCTGGAGTAGTAGTGATACAGCTACTTCATTCCGAATTGTTGGTGCAGACGGTGTAAATGGTGCAACGACTTCTTATAGACTTAATAATGTGAGATTAACCCTTGCTCCTGTAACAGCAGTTCCCGTTCCTGCAGCTGCCTGGTTATTAGGTTCGGCATTGATGGGATTGGCAGTAGCTAAGCGTCGCAAGTAAGGCAAAACTTTACGCGAGATTTTGCAGCTATATGTCAATTGAGCCGCTCGACAAATAAATCAGTTGAGTGGCTCATTCAGTTAACGGTTATACATATCAACTCATGGAATACATTATGAATATCAAAAATTTGATTATCCCATTGGCCTCAACTTTTTTACTTTTATCTGCAAATAGTTTTGCTGGAAACGGTAGTCATCTTATTGGTTGGCAAACGTTTGATAGGATTTATGCCGAGAATTGCGGCAATTTTTGTAATGAAAAAGGGGTAACTGATACTACACCCGATAATAACTCAACTTTTGATGCGACGCCTGCAGGCGGCATCAGTGAATCAGGCCACTACCTTAGCGGTGTCTTAGGAGTGGGTGCTTCAGATGGGGGTTTCATCGGTAAAGGGGTCGTCAACAACAGTTCTTTCTTGAATGGTGATAGGTTCGGTGCAGGCAATAATGGTGAATTCATCATGCGCTGGCCTTTGGCCGGCACGAGCCCACAACTCATTGAAGTACCGGCTTTATCAGGTATAAGGACTGACCCGGTCTTGAATACTGTTATATTAACGCTTGAAGAACATAGTTTTTTGGTAGGTGATACGATTACTGTATCGGGGTTCAATAATTCGAATCCAAATGGCACAAAGACTGTCAGTGCTGTAACCGGTGGTAATGGCGCGTCAGGCACTATCTCTTATTTAGTAACAACGGGTGCAAATGGTCTTCCTATAGGCACAGAGTTATCAAAGAAAGCTTCAGGCATATTTGTGTCTAACTTTACGGCTTTTTTGAACCGTAACGACCCTGGCTATGATGCTCAACGCTGGCCTGAAATCGGCGAGAGTCCAAGATATCCTAAGGTATCCGCTTCAGCCGGCTCATCGTTTTCTAGCACAGTGACTTTAGCCGTCGATGATCATAGTTTCTCGGTGGGTGACCAGGTTCTTGTAACGGGGTTTTCTAATGATCATCCTAACGGTTTAGAGACTGTCAGTGCAGTAACCGGTGGTAATGGTGCGTCAGGCACTGTCTCTTATGACGTATTAACGGGTAATCTTGCTAACGGCGCGTTAAGCGGTTCAAACATGGTTGTGAGCAAGATCAGTGGCCCAAGGATAGGCCCTTTTCTAAGCGGTAACCCACAGTACTCAACTGGCGCACAAGGGTGGAAGTTTAGTAACAGTGGGTTCAATAATGGAGATGGCATTTGGGTTTATGATGAAGATCGATTAAAAGGTGACGTTAAAATCACGAACCACAGCGATTATTATTTTAAGCTAATGCATATTCATTACTCGGCGCGCGGTTTAACAGCTGCTGGGGCAGCGGATACGTTAGAGTTAAAATATCTTGCCAACCCTGGTACTTTAATGAAAAAGAATGGTGGTGACCCGGCTAACCCTGGTCCTGCTGAAGTGGTAGACTTGAAGAATTTAAAGAGTGATGCTTGGAGCACTATAGGGGTTAAATCTGTTTCTATACCGCTATCGGCTGATTTCGGTGGGGCAGTGTATATTCCGCCGGGTGAATCGGCTGCATTTCGTTTTCAATGGTCAGGGCAAGATAATACTTTAGCTAAGCAAACTCAAATAGATAATATCGCATTTGAGGGGACGTTTTATGTAGCCAAGGACCTTTTGGAAGAAATTGATCCTGCCGCTGTTGTGCCAGTTGCTGAAGAATTTATCCCGATGTTACCGCTACTTTTTCAACTTTTATTTGCAGCTAGTTTAGCAGGGGTATGGGCACGGGTATATTGGTCAAAACGTACTGTCTAATCATGACGTTTTAGGCCATTTACCTGCTTGGTATCACAATTAACAACCCTGCTTTTACATGCGGGGTTTTTTTTTACCCTAAAAATTTTTATTTTACAGAAATATTCATCCATCCAGCAGGGATTATCAAGGAATGTTTAAGTTTATTGTAAGTGTGCTGTTGCTCAGCACTTCAATGTTGGTTCATGCGATTGATTATTACATAAGTCAATCATCCGGCAATGACAGTAATAGCGGCTTATCATCGCTGTCACCTTTTCAAACTTTGACACGAGTCAATAGCTTGAGTTTATCTGCGGGTGATAGCGTCTTATTTAAATCGGGAGAACGATGGGAGGGCATGCTCTGGCCGAAAGGCTCTGGTGCTTCTAATGCCCCAATAACTATTTCAGTTTATGGTTTAGGTACTAAACCGATTATTGATGGAGACGGTTACCAAGCCAGCATATTGTTATTTAACGATGAGCATTATGTTATCAGCGGTTTGGAATTAACCAACCAAGCGTCACACAGCAGTAACGGTGTAACCAAAAAACTGGGCGGTTTTGGTAATTGTGAGAATAGTTGGGGGTCCGGTCGCGATGTTCGATTTGGTATTAAGGTGGTTGCCAGTAATCGATCTTTAGAGCAATTTACTTTTAGTGACCTTGCAATACACAATATTTTTCCAACGCCCGATACACCTGAAGGCCAGGGCACTACTTGCACTAAGCAGGGGCATAATACGACACTAAAAAATCAAGGGTATGGTATTAAATTTGAATCGCAATCAAATGCCGATGCCAATAATTTTTTTACCATTTCAGATGTTGTCATGGATAATATCACGGTGAGTCAAACAGGGCATTACGGTGTCTGGATAAAACCATTGGGAGGGTCGGCAACAGCGCTTTATAAGCATGATAATATTACGGTTAGAAATTCTTTATTTTTAAATACGGGTGGCGCAGGTTTTGTACCTACTAGAGCCTCAAATGTTTTGGTTGAAAATAATGTCTTTGATGGTTCAGGTTCAAGCCTTGATCCTCGTATGTACGCGCGCGGCAGTGGGACTTGGCCTTTTGACTCAGATAATGTGGTGATTCAAAATAATGTTTTGATGAATGCTAAAGGGCCGCTTGATTCCTACGGTGTTCATATTGACTATAACAATACTAATGTCTTGGTCCAATATAATTTCAGTTACAACAATGAGGGTGGCTTTGTTCAGATATTGGGAGCGAATGTTAATTCCGGCTATCGTTATAACATCAGCGTGGCCGATGGTAGTCGTGTCAAAGGTGTCAATGGTGCGACGCAAGACGGTCGTATTTTTAATGTGTCGAGCTACTGCAATATTAATTCAGGCTGTGCCAGCACTGGCTCCTTTATTTATAATAATACGGTTTATGTGCCATCATCAATCAGTCCAAAAATCTCCTTTCAGAGAGGCAGTGGGGAAATTCAGTTTTATAATAATTTGATCTATGTGCAGCAAGGCGGTTCGCCTTTACATACTTTTTTGTCGAATCAGGGTGTGCAATACGACATTGGTAATAATTTATTCTATCCAGAAAGTGCTTTTTCACTTGCTTCGGGGTTGACTCAAAATGCAATTTATACTGACCCTAAATTGCAACAACCAGGTTCTGATTTAGCGTCGGGTTATGAGTTACTAAGTGGCAGTTCTGCTAAAAATGCTGGCGCTGTTATTGCCGGATCTTTTAATTCATTAAATTACAGTCAAAATAACGGCGGCCTTGATTTTTTTGGAAACCCAGTCCCTGAAGGTGGCTCTCCGCATATTGGTGCTTATAACGGCACGGCGGGGGTTAATGCTCCTATGTTGATTGCCCCATTCGTTATCTTGCTGGCGGGAATTCTGACGAGGATTGCTGTTCGACATAAAAAAGACTGACGTTCTTGAATTTAACTCATGCTGAGTCAAGCTTGATCGGTTCCTTTTAATAGGGTGGGCGTCAAATTTATCTTTCTAATTTTTTATTTTTTTATACAGGACTTGATTTCTTATTTGAATGATTTGCTGGTGCTTTATATAAGTGGTGTATTTAAGTTATAATAAAATAGCATTAAAACTGTTGCTATTTAGCTTATTTATTATGCATTTTATTAATTCACTTGGTTTTATTAATAAGCGGGGTGGATTGCATTATGTTTTACGAACTGCAGCATAGCCTCATCCCATTTTTATTGGCCTTGTTGGTGAGTGCCATTGGTTTATTGACTGCAGGTTTCAGCTAATCCTTATATTGCATCAATAGGATCTGATGAAAGTGCTTTCAGTGGATAATCAGATTAAACAGATTTTTCAAGGATGGCTTATCGATACGGTCGGCTTGCAAAGGTCACTGATACTAGCGTTATTGATCTATCTTTGCTTTATTCGCTTCTCAGCCCATGGTTGTAAATTGAGAGTAAAATCAATTTTAAATTAGGATTATTCATTTACTTATGAAAGCAGTTACTATGCAGGATGTCGCTGATCGGGCAGGCGTTTCGCCAAAAACCGTTTCGCGAGTAGTTAATAATGAGCCTCGCGTTAGTGAGTCTACGCGAAAAAAAATTCAAAAAGTGATAGACGAATTATCTTTTCAGCCTAATAAATCAGCACAAAGCCTCGCCGCCGATAGGTCCTTGTTGATAGGTTTGTTATATGACAACCCAAGCTCGACTTATGTTGTTGATTTGCAAGCGGGTGTTTTGGGTGTATGCCATAAGTTTGGCTATGGTTTGGTTATACACCCTTGTGAAAATGATTCGCCAGAGTTAATACAAAGGCTTCGTGAGTTATTAGATAGTTCACGGATGGATGGATTGATTTTAACGCCACCGATGACAGAGAATCAAGAATTGTTAGACTTTCTTGTCAGTAGCGGTACGCCATATGTGTTGATTTCACCCTTAGATAATTCACAGTCAGAATTATCTGTGTCGGTTGACGATTCTGTGATTACTCAACAGGCTATTCAGTCTTTAATAGATTTTGGTCACCGGCGCATAGGTTTCATTACAGGCGTGCGAAAAAGAAGTGGGAGTGAAATGCGGTTGTTGGGTTACCAGCAAGCCTTGGAGAAAAACAATATTAGCTATGATGAGAGCCTTGTTGTGGAGGGCAACTTCACGTTTGGTTCCGGTGTAGTGGCGGCGCAGGAGTTACTTCGTCATGAGAATCCACCTACGGCTATTTTTGCCAGTAATGATTATATGGCCGCAGGAGTGATGAAGGCGGCTTTGCAATTACGTATATCAATACCTCATGAGCTATCATTGTGTGGCTTTGATGATACGCCAGTGGCAGGTTATATGTCGCCGGGATTAACGACGATCCGTCACCCATTGGAGCGGTTAGCAAGCCATGCGGGCGAGTTACTCATTCGGCAATTAAAAAAACATACTCAACCCTTCGAGGCAGAGACATTAAAGTCTGAGCTCATTCTTAGAGGTTCAACTGGACCAGTCAATAATAAGACAGATTAACCGCGATTCAATCCTTGTAGCCCATTTCATTTAATGTCTCTGTTGTTTTTACTCATATTCAATGCCGATAATTCTCACGCCTGATCATTAATTGCATCGACTTCTTTTAGGTCGTCTTTGAGTTAAACTATTTCTTTGATAATAACTTTAACCATGCTAGAATTCGTGACAGCGCTGTCATAATGCTTATAATATTGCGGAAAACACATTGTCGTTGCCGAGGGGACCCTAGGTAGCGGATACCTATGTGTGTGTATTTTTTAACGGAGAAGTAAATGAACATCAACACTGTAAATTCTAACGGTTTGTCAAAATGCCTTGTGGTCGTGATAACCCTGTGTAGTCTTAATGGCCATGCTCAAAATAGCAATGAAGACTCAGCCATCGAAGAGGTTGTTGTTTATAGTATCCGTAAAAGTTTAGAGTCGGCGCTTGCCGAGAAACGCGACAAGGTTAATTTAACAGAGATTATTAATGCTGATGACATTGGTAAGCTACCTGATGAAAATGTTGCTGAGGTTTTAGAAAATATTCCGGGTGTTCAGATAACCCGTGATGCCGGTATAGGTGATGGAGTATCCATTCGAGGCAGTGATCAAAATAGAGTTGAAATGAATGGTCGAGGCACAACGCCTAGTGGCGATAGACGTGGAGGTATCAGTTTTTCTGATTTGCCTGCGGCCTTGGTTAAATCGCTGCATGTGGTAAAGGTCCCTTCTGCCGACATGGTCGAGGGGTCGCTTGGTGGTACGATTAATGTTAAGACTTATCGAGGCTTAAGTTTAAAAAAACCACTCAAGGTGATTAGTCTAAAATCAGAATATGCTCAGAATGCTGAAGATTGGAATAGAAATTTCTCTTTCACAGTTGGTGATAAGTTCAGTACGGGCATAGGCGAGATTGGTGCTATTTTAACGGTTTCGCATATCGATAAATCGATCCGACAAGACAGTATTCGTGTCAGCCCTTCGGTTAGAAAAGTTGTTGATAAATACATTAACAGCACTTACTTGCTTCCAGATGGGAATAATGATCCCGACCCTTATTATTATCCCGGTTATTCCGAAATAAGTTCGAATAATGAAGAGCGAGAAAATACTGCTCTATCCGGTTCTTTAGAGTGGAGAGCAGCACCAGGGCTAAAATTCTTTGTTGAAGGGTCATACTCTGATTTCAGTAAGCGCGGCCGCGGACAAATGGCTATCACTCAGCCGGCAGATATATCTGACAGGTGTACAAACTTAAATACCGATCGTGAAACCGATAGTATTAATCCTGTTGTGCTTGATGGCATTCCTGTCATGCCTCAAGCAACCTTTGATGTGATCAATGTGGAAGGTCTGGATATCGGCATAATGACCTCAGGGATGATGGGCGGAGGAATTCGTAATTGTCGAGCAGATGTGGCAGCTGACTATGACTCTAAACCAACTAATGATGGCGTCCAGATAAAAACAAAGAATGTTTCCGGTACTCGTGATACGAAATCGCATGTATTTGCTTTGGGTGGTGAGTGGTTGGGCGATAACGTAGAGGTAAAATTTGAACTCAGTGGCGCTAGTTCAAAAACTTCGTCACCGTCTTTTCAAACCATCTTTCAATACAATAATCCTGAGCATCTCAGGTTCCTAACAGGTAATGGCAAAATAAGAATGCCAATGTTTTATGATACTAGGGGTGATTATCTTCAATATGGCCCCTTAGAAGATGCTGTCGGTAGGTCTAGCTCCTTTGTGGCTGGCACTACTACATTTTTTACGTTTGATCAATCTGCCCTGTTAGATCCAAAAAACTATGCCCTGTTTTTAGCCAAAGATCTCGAAGGCTTCTTTGATAATGATTTGTATGCCCAGAAAATAGACGCTAAATGGGATTTTGATCATAAATTTTTGTCAGGTTTATCAGTTGGGGTTAGGACTAGTCAACGATCCAATTCGAAGCAGCGTAGCTCAGCCCAAACGAGTCAATATCCTGGAATTACTGCATTGCAACTTGAGGAGGCATTCCCGGGGTTTATGGTTGAAACTGAAGGAGATCTATTTAGCAACGCGGGCGGCGGTTTGTATTTAGATGAGTTCGTGACGGCTAGTTCAGAGGTGATTTTTAATCAAAGAGAGGCCGTTAGAGAATTTCTATCGCTTGAAGCAGACTTAGATCCGCTTCAAAGTTTTGAGGTCGAGGAAGATACCGCTGCTGCGTATATTAAAGCCGATTTTTTTGTTGATGTGTTTGATATTCCGGTCAGAGGTAATGTTGGCGTGCGGGTTATTACAACCGATCAAGTCGCGTCGGGTAAGAAATCGTTGACAACAGCTGAGATGACTAGCAGTTTAGATGCACAGGGTTTTGACTATACCGATTTGCTCGAGGAATATTCTCAGTCCGGGAGTGTATCTAGTCAGACAGTTGCGGATTTAACGGCTGCAGGTTTTTCAAGCGAAACAATTGAAAGCTTTTTTAATAATGGACTTAGCAGTATTGATGAAAGCCAAAGCTATACCAATATTTTGCCCAGTGCGAGTTTGGTTATTTCGCCAATAGAAAAAATGCAAATTCGTTTAGGTTATGCTGAAATTTTACGCCGTCCCAATTTCTCTCAGCTATCACCTACAGCTGTATATCCGCTTAATAATAGTACTCCTGTTAACGTCGGTAATCCATCCTTAAAGCCGACAACTGCTCAGCAATATGATTTAACTTTTGAATATTATTTCCGCAAGGGTAGTGTATTCAGTCTCGGTTATTTTTATAAAGACCTTGACAGCGTTATCGGTAAAGTATCAACGCCTAGGGGTATATGTAATGTTAACGCGAGCTCATCTGGAGAGGCGACGTCATGCAGTGTCGGTGGTATAGATGGTGGTTTAGTTACGGCAGTTACGCCAACCAATCTGCCGGGGGGCACGATTGAGGGCTTTGAAATTGCCTTACAACATAGCTTTATAGGCTTACCACAACCTTTTGATGGTTTGGGTATCATTGCTAATTACGCTTATCAAAAAGGTGAACGAGGACTGACTTTTAGTACGCCAGGGTACCTGGCAGATGAAGGTCTTGAACCTGATTTTCCGCTTAACTTTGTGGGCTTATCTGAAAATTCGTATAATTTAACGGTGTACTATGATAAGCCAAGATTCCCACTGAGTGGCAGACTACGTTATACCTATCGTGATGAGTTTTTACAGACCGAGGTTTCTGATGTCACTGCCGGCCTTCCTTTATACACTGCTGCAAGAGGACAGTTAAATGCATCGATGAGTTATAAAATCAATAAGACCTTCTCGCTTAATTTTTCTGGGGTTAATCTGACTAAAGAGCCGGTCATTCATCGAGCTATTTTCTCTACAGGTCCTATCGGTAGGATGCGTGATCCTGATCGACGCTTTTCTATAGGAATACGCGGACGCTTTTAGCCATTGCATTTAAATAAAGCGTTAACCTTAAGGGGTAAAAATGATTTTTTCTCGTGTCATGAGATTCTTGTTGTCAACTGCGACAGTATTTTTGTTGATGGTGTCATTCAGTTATGCAGGTATCGAATATTTTGTGAGTGCATCGCTTGGCGACGATAATAACGATGGCCGCTCGATGTCATCTCCGTGGGCGACATTGGCACGTGTGAACGAGGCAAAATTTGTTGCTGGCGACACCGTTTATTTTAAAGCTGGTGATATATTTGCGGGTCAATTATTGGTTGATGAGTCGGGTATGGCCGGTCAGCCTATTCACTTTACCGCTTACGGAGAAGGTGATACACCTGTCATCGATGGTTCTGCCGGTTCAGGTGGTTCCGAATTAGCGGCTATTCTCGTGATCAATCAAGATCATATCGAGATAAGTCATTTAACCATTCGCAATTTTCGTAAACAGACTAAAGCGAATGTTGCCGACATGGACGCTTATGGCATTTTGGTCAAGAATACGGGTAAGCGAATATTATCTGGATTTAATTTCCATCATTTAACGGTAGAAGAAATTTATCCCATTAAGGCGAGAGCTTCATTCAATAAGACGTCAGTGACGGGTATTCGCTTTGAAACGAAACCTGCAAAGAATAAACGCCAAGCGGTTAACACTCGTGATATTTATATTCATGATAACTTCATACGCCACACGGCGAGATTTGGCATTGCTTTACGTCACCGTCCCTCCAGAGTCGATGGCGTAAAAAATACCGAGCTTGATTACGATGTGAATGTGCGCATCATTAATAATCGCTGTGAAGACATCGGTGGTAGCTGTGTGTTAATGAACGGTACTTGGCAAGGTTTGTTAGAGGGCAATACGTTTATACGATCAGGTGCAATGGTTGAACCCTCGCTATCGGTTAATCGGGGTAGTGGTGCGTGGTTTTTTCGCAGTAAGCATATTGTTGCGCAGTATAATAGTGCATATGGATCACGAGGCCATAATGACTCGGCGGGTATGCATGTCGATTATGCGAATGAAAATATTTTAGTGCAATACAACTTTAGTCATGACAATGAAGGCTATGGCACTGAGATATTGGGTAAAAATAAAAATATTATTTGGCGCTTTAATATTAGCGCTGGTGATGGCACGCGACGAACTAATGTAGAGCGTCCTGAAGGCGGAAAAAGTAAATTCCCTGGTAAAACAATTTTTGTTAGTGATTTTTCAGTTCCAAAGCGAATACAGTCTCGCGAGATATTTATTTATAACAATAGCTACCTAATCACCTCAGGTTCAGATCCCCAGGTAGAGTTTAATGGTGAGCAGGTGCAGTTGTACAATAATTTATTTGTGGTTGAGGCTGGTGCGCGGCTAGCTAAAAAGCTAAATATTTCTTGGCTGCAAGGCGAATCATTGGATATGCGTGGTAACGCCTTTGTAGGCAATATATCCCCTAGTTTTATTCGCTTTGATAGCCAGCCTTTTGTGACTCAGCTTACCTTTAATGGCGAGCCGACTGATGCTAGTAGTTATGCGGTAGAAGTAGATTGGTTAAAGTCATCTACTGCTTTTACACCAATACAGCATCCATTATTTCCTGCTGCAGGCAAAGGAATTTTTAGTCATGTAAGTGCCGTGCCTACGGTCGACTTTTTTGGCAATCCCTTAGCGTCTATGCCGAGTTTAGTTGGGGCGGGTTATCAATCTGCGAATGCTAAATAGTTTTATAGTTTTATTTTTTCTATTAAAGGTAGTTATATTTTGATTATTCAATTTCGCTTTTTTATAGTATCAAGTATTTTTTATTTAATGAGTCAATCAACTTTTGCAGCACCAAATTTTATTTTAGTGTTGACCGATGACCATGGTTGGAGCAGCTTTTCTGCACCGATGGATAAAACTCGTCCCGAAGCTAAAAGTGACTACTATCAAACACCTAATATGGATGCGCTGCTAAATATGGGCATGCGATTTAGTAATGGTTATGCTGCTGCTCCCGTTTGTTCGCCGACGCGCTACAGTATTCAGTTTGGTAAAACACCGGCGCGACTGCAACGCACTCGCGTAATAGGTAAAAATCGGGCGGATCATAATCAAATAGCGATACCTCAAGTGCTCAAAGCGATCGATCCAAGTTATCGTGCAGCGCATATCGGAAAGTGGCACATCGATGCTGATCCTGAGCGCTATGGCTATGACCTACATGACGGCAACACGAAAAACAAAGAGGCCGGTTTTGATAACGGTGATCGTTCACGTCAGTGGGACGGTTATGCCGAAGATGACCCCAAACGTGTTCATTCTATTACCGCCCGTGCAATAGAATTTATGCGTGATTCAGTTGATAAAGATCAGCCGTTCTTTTTGCAGTTGTCACACTATGCAGTGCATTCCAATATTGTGTATAGCGAGTCTTCATACGCGAATGTTGGCAAGCGAGAAAAAGGTAAGTTACATAATAATCAAGCTTATGCAGCCATGATTGAAGACCTCGATAATTCAATAGGAACCCTATTAGCCGCTTATGAGGCATTAGGATTAGCTGATAATACTTATATTATTTTTACCGCAGATAACGGCGGTATGCCAGTGTTGCCTATGCAGTTAAATCGTGGTCGTCCCTATAAGGCGGGACTAAATAGCCCGCTATTGAGAGGTAAGTGGGACTTGACTGAGGGTGGTATTCGCGTGCCATTTGCCATGGTAGGGCCAGGCATCGCAGCCAATAGCCAAACCAACACGCCGGTAGTGAGTTATGATTTATTGCCAACAATTGCTGATTTAGCCGGCTCGAAAAAAAACCTACCTAAGTTGCTTGATGGTGGTAGCTTTCGAGAATTATTAAATGATCCCGAGGCTGTTGTTCAGCGGCCTTTTGAAGGCTTAGTATTCCATTTACCGCATTATAACCGTGTTGGTATGAATGAACCGCATTCAGCTATACGGCTTGGCGATTATAAATTAATTGATTTCCCAGTCTCTAAACGACGCTTGTTATTTAATGTCGCCAATGACATTAGCGAGTCGACTGATTTATCAGAGATAGAACCCGCTGTTACCGATAAATTAGCAGAGCAGCTTTCTCAGTACTTAGACTCAGTGAATGCTGAAAAACCACAAGACAGTGGCAGCTGGAGTCGAGCGGGTAAAAACGGCACAGTCAAAAGTAAATTTTTTAAACGTTACCAACCTGATTCTCACTAATTGATATATACGGATTTGAAGCAATGAATAAAATTTCCATAACATGCTTAGCATTTTTTTCAACAACGATGGTGGTTGTTGCTGCGCCCTTAGTTGATTATAAAAACCCTAGTCTTAGTGCTGAGGTTCGTACCGATGATTTACTGTCACGTATGACGTTGACTGAGAAGGTAGGTCAAATGTGTCAATACGTGGGTATTGAGCACATTAAAAAATCTGAAAAATATTTAACACTGAAAGAAATGCAATCGGGTGATGCACACGGCGTTTACCCCAGCCTTCATTCTTCAAAAATGCCTGATCTAATAAAGAAAGGTGAGATTGGTTCGTTTCTTCATGTTGTTGATCCAAAAGAAGCCAATCAATTACAGCAATACGCGAGTGAAAGTCGCTTAGGTATTCCACTCATTATTGGTATCGATGCCATACATGGCAATGGCTTGGTTAATGGCAGTACCATCTATCCTTCACCGTTAACTATGGCTAGTAGCTGGAACCTAGATTTAGTCAGGCAGTCCAGTGTTGAGACTGCACTTGAAATGCGAGCGACGGGTTCTCAATGGACATTTACGCCGAATATTGATATTGCCCGTGATCCTCGATGGGGAAGAGTTGGTGAGACCTTTGGTGAAGATACTTTCTTAGTCAGTGAGATGGGCGTCGCTGTGATTGAAGGTTTGCAACAAGGCGACTTTACTGGTGATAAAAAAGTACTGGCTAATGCCAAGCACTTTGTGGCTGGTGGTGAGCCCGTTAACGGTCTTAATCTTGCCCCTATGGACTTATCTTTACGCAGCCTAAAACAAGATCATTTCCCTCCATTTAAACGTGCAGTTGACGCGGGAGTCTATTCTTTTATGGCTGCCCATAATGAAGTTAATGGTGTGCCTGCGCACGCCAACCGTTTTTTGTTTACCGAAGTGTTGCGTGAAGAATGGGGTTTTGAGGGGTTTGTCGTTAGCGACTGGATGGATATCGAGCGTCTCAAAGGCTTACATCGTGTTGCAGAAACACAATCCGAAGCGGTTTATCAAGCGGTCGATGCAGGTTTAGATATGCATATGCATGGGCCTAACTTTCTTCGTCCTTTGATTAAGCTGGTTGAGCAGGGGCGTATTACTGAAGCGCGCATCAATGCAGCTGTAAGGCCTATTTTATTGGCGAAATTTCGTTTAGGTTTATTCGAGAATGCGCAGGTAGATGCATCGGCCGCCAGCGACATTTTGTTTAATGCTAAGCATAAGCAGACGGCATTGGAATTGGCCAGACAGGGAATTGTATTACTTAAAAATGACTCGTTATTACCTTTAACACAAGGGAAAAAGATATTCGTTACCGGTCCTAACGCCAATAACCATACGATGATGGGTGACTGGGTCTTTAAGCAGCCTGAAGAGAATATCACCACAGTTGTCGAGGGTTTAAGGGCAGTTGCAAAGCCATCAACTAGTATCGATTACTTTGACCTTGGTAGTCAGGTCAAAACGCTTGATCCACGACAATTTGCTAAGGCGGCAAAGCGCGCTAAAGATGCCGATGTTGCCATTGTCGTCGTTGGAGGTAATGCCTTACGTTACGATAGAAAAGGGAAGACTGCTGGTGAGAACGTTGCCCGCAGCACAATAAATTTATATGGAGAGCAGTTAGCGTTAGTACAAGCTGTTCAAGCGTCAGGTACACCGACAGTTGTTGTTTTAATTAATAGCAGGCCATTGGCAGAGCCTTGGCTGGTTGAGAATGTTGATGCGCTTATCGAAGCTTGGGAGCCAGGAGCCTTAGGTGGCCAAGCGCTGGCTGAGATTATTTTTGGAGAGGTAAACCCCAGCGGTAAACTGCCGATTACGATTCCACGCAGCGTGGGCCATCTTCAGGCTATTTATAATCACAAACCATCGACATATGTTCGACGTTATATTGATGCTCCGACTAAAAATCTGTTTGAGTTTGGTGATGGTTTGAGTTACACCCAATTCAAGTATGGCAAGCCGACATTATCAGCTTCGCGAATTGCTGAAAATGAATCTACCCGACTGTCTGTCACTGTGAAGAATAGTGGAGATCGTGCGGGAGATGAAATTGTTCAGCTTTATATACGCGACAACTTCTCACGAGTGACGCGACCAGTAAAAGAGCTGAAAGGGTTTAAGCGTATTCACTTAGATGCCAAGCAAAGCCAGAAAGTCACGTTCGATATTACGCCTGATACCTTGGCTTATTTTGATCTGGACATGAATTGGCGAGTTGAGCCTGGTGATTTTACGATAATGGTTGGTTCATCATCGCGTAAGAGTGACCTTAAGACGGTAACCCTTACAGTTAAGCCTTAAGGCTTTTCAGGTATCTCTTTTTACCATAGAGAGCGACTTTTTATTCTTGTTGAGCAAGCGACAGGAAAGGGAAGGTCGCTCTTGAGGCCTTTCCCCGCAGCACAATAAATTTATACCGTTAGCTGTTAGCGTAAGTGTAAGTGCGAGCTGTTCAAGCGCCTGTCACACCTACAGTTGTTGCTTAAATTAATAGCTGGCCATTGGCAGTTCATTGGCAGAGTCTTGGCCGGTTGAGAATGTTGATGTACTTATCGAAGCCTAGTAGTTAGTGGTATTAGGTGGCCAAGCGCTGGCTGAGATTTTTTTGGAGAGGTAGATCTCAGCGCTAAACTACCGATTAAACTTCCATGCCGTGCGGCCTTCTCTAGGCTATTTACAATCACAAACCATCGACTTATGTTCGACCTTACGCTGATGCTCCGACTAAAAGTCTATTTGAGTTTAGTGATGGTTTGAGTTGCACGCAATTCGCGTATAGTAAGCCGATATTATCAGCTTCGCGAATCATTGAAAATAAATCTGATTGCTTGTCTGTCATTGTGTCGAATAGCGGAGTTCGTGCGCGAGATGAAATTGTTCAGCTTTATATGCCCGTCATTTTTTCACGAGTAACGCGACCAGTAAAAGAGTTGAAAGGAAAAGGTTTAATTATATTCACTTAGATACCATGCAAGGCTATAAAATCTCGTTAGACATTGCGCCTGATACCTTGGCTTATTATTATCTGGATATCAATTGGCGAGTGGGAGCTTAGTGCTTTTACATTGATGATTGTTTCATTGTCGCGCAAGGGTGACCTTAAGAAGGTCACCCCTACAGTTTAGCCTTGTTATCGTTTAGGCATCTCTTTTAATGATAGAGAGCCACTTTTATTCTTGTCGAGCCAGCGAAAATTCCCTTTGATACCTTTTGATATTTCTTCACTGCTGAGTTCGCCATTCTCATCTTTATCCCATCTCTGGAATTTTTTTCTCAGCGCACTTTTTCTAGCCATTTTCATGTTGTCTGATCTTTTGACGAATTCTTTTTTTGACCAGACGCCATCAAGATCAAGATCGAGTGCGGCGTATTGTGTTATGCGTAGCTGACCAAACTCTTCGAGGCTGAGCATTTTATTATTGTCTTTGTCATAGTCACGCCAATTAATAGAGGCCTCATTAGCTGACACCAATGCCGAAGCTAATAAAATAGGTACTATGGTGAGATGTATAATTATTTTTTTCATCATTTATTCTTCCATTCCAAGTGTATGTAAGTTGTTAGTGTTGAAGTTACTGATTGCCTTTTCTTAATCTTTGACTATCGGGATGGAAAAAGTTTGTTAAGTCTTTTTCATTCCCTACTCTCAGCCAAGCGTTTGGAAATTCCGCAGCTTTTGATCGTTCAATTTGACGGAACACCGAGCCGGCGCTGAATTTTTTTGTATAAGGTACAGCATGTTCGCCGTTGTTTCCTAGTCGAGCGAATAAGTCATTTCTTAATTTTACTTTTACCCTTAAATATTTGGGGTCGTCAATAAGGTTGTGCATTTCTTTAGGATCATTTTTGATATCGTACAATTCATCAGTATCCCAAATGCCATGGTATTGGATTAATTTAAAATTATCTGAGCGAACAGCAAAGGTAGTAGGGGTTTGTGGAAAGTTAAATTCCCAATAGTATTCATAGAGTAAGGTTTCGCGCCAGTTAGCTACTTTTTTTCCTTCAGCCAATGGCAATAAACTATCACCGGCAAATTGAGGTGGTTTTTCTTTGATGCCTGCAATGTCCAGAATCGTAGGCGCAATATCAATATTGGCGGCCATTTCTTCAACGACATAGCCTTGCTTTGCGCCAGGGATAGAGGCAATTAATGGAACGCGCATAGATTCTTCATAAGCGTTACGTTTATCTATTAAGCCATGCTCGCCAAATAAGAAGCCATTATCACCCATTAAAATAACGGCGGTATTTTCATCAAGACCGTTCGCTTTAAGCCAAGCGGTAATTCTGCCTAGGCTATCATCAACAGCCGACAGTGCGCGGTGATATTGACGCTTGTATTCTTGAACATCTAATTCACTGTGATAAGGGAAATCAACACCGTGCCAACTATTACGTTGGTTCTTAACCCACATAGGTTTGCCTTTATAGTTTTCTGGGGTATCGGCTTGACTATCGGGTATAGCAATATTGGCTTCGCTGTATTGTGTTTTATGTCGTTCAGCAGGTGTGAAATCAGCATGCACGGCTTTGTGAGATAGGTAGATAAAAAACGGTTTGCTTGTGTCGCGTTCTTTTTCTAGCCACGACAAGGTGTAATCTGTCAGTTCGTCGGTAATGTAACCCTTTTGATTAACATGCTTGCCATTAATATTAAAACGGCTCATCTTGCCGTTACGCTTTCGCTTAGGATAGTAATCACCTTGGCCGGCAAAGCTTAGCCAGTAATTAAATCCGGGTTGCGGATCATCATGATGGCCGCCCATATGCCATTTGCCAAAAAACGCAGTTTCATACCCTGCTTCTTGTAAATAGCTAGGAAAATAAATAGTGCCTTCTTTGGCGGGTTTGTTGTTATCAACCACGCCATGATTATGCATGTATTGACCCGTTAATATTGATGCGCGACTGGGTGAGCAAAGGGCGGTGGTGACAAAGGCGTTTTTAAAATGCACACCGTTTTGCGCTAGTTCATCCATGTTTGGCGTGTCGATGACTGGATTCATGAAACCTAATTCATCAAAGCGTTGATCATCCGTCAAAATGTAAATGACATTTCTGGGTTTCACGGTATCGGTGTTCTTTGTCGCATTGGCGTCAAGACTAATTCCGATCAATATGAAAAAGGCGGTCGCAATAGCGGGCCATGTTGGGTGGATAGGTGGTAATTTGGGCATTTAGAAATCCTTATTATTTTAGCAAGCTACTTTTTATCGCAGAAGTTAATTATCAGCATACTTACAGGTCATATTAACTAATGGTTAAAGGCCATGATATTAGAGGATGACTGCGCTGTCAATTTGTAACTTTAGTCGTGCTTGAGCTGCTAGCTCATTGATCTTATTTGTTTTTAAAGGATTTTGGTCGGAGAGGGAGATTTTGTTAAAAACCGATGAGAATAGCCAGTGACAGCTACTCTCATCGTTGAGACAAGAATTGCTCTTAGTCTTCTTTTGCTTCTTCAGCGGGTGCGTCTTCTGCAGGTGCTTCTTCAGCTGGCGCTTCTACAGGAGCAGCGGCACTCAACTTAATTAACGATTCCGCTAATAAAATAGTGACTTTGTCGTCGCCGTTTAGCCATTGGCCATTCGCACTCTTTACTGCATAACGATTATTTCGTTTTTGGTAAATAGTATACTCGGCAGTTTTCTTAATCGATTTCATGTTGCCTTTCTCCGTTGTGTTATAAAAAAATAAAGGGTGTTTTTAAGTGCTTTTCTGCACATCACCAAGGTTGCTATTAACCACCTTGAGTAATTCTTTGAATAATTTAGGGTTGCCACAAACAACGTTGCCAGTTTTTAAGGAGGTATCACCGCCTTTAAAGTCGGCAGTTAAACCGCCGGCTTCTTGAATCAGCAATAAACCAGCAGCCACATCCCAAGGACGTAAACCGTATTCCCAGAATGCATCTAATCGTCCAGCAGCAACATAGGCTAAATCTAGAGCAGCTGAGCCGCCGCGACGAATGCCTGAGCCATTAGCAGCAAAGTGTTCGAGGCAGTTCATATAATCTTTAATAAAAGCTTGTTGGCTGGCGCGATACGGAATGCCTGTACCAATTAATGCGCCGTCAAAAGTGTGGCGATCGCTTACGCGCAATCGAACACCGTTAAGGCTTGCGCCTCGACCACGACTGGCCACAAATTCTTCGCGGCGAATAGGGTCGTAAACAACGGCATGTTCAACGCGGCCATTTTGTACACAGGCAATCGATACGCAAAAGTGCGGAATGCCCCTAAGGAAATTAGTTGTACCGTCTAGAGGGTCAATATACCAAGTCGTCTCTGATTTACCTTTGCTGCCTAACTGCAGGCCGCTTTCTTCAGCCAAGATATTATGCTCAGGATAGGCTTTTTGAAGCTGATAAATAATTTCTTCTTCAGCGGCTTTGTCGACATTGGTAACAAAGTCATTTTTTTCTTTCTCTTCGATCTTAATAAGATCCATTCGCTCAGTGGCACGCGCAATAATGTCGCCAGCTTTGCGAGCGGCGCGAAGAGCGATTGTAATGGTTGGCTCCACGTGGATACCTCAATGTCAGGGTTATGAAAATAATAAAAAGTGATTGCAGCTTCAATTAAAGCTCAAGTTGATAGCATCTTATGATGTCGGCTTTTAAGCCTATATAATCAACTCTACAAAAATAGGGCGGCGAGTATATCAGAGAGGTTGAAGCCTAACTGCCATTATTTGCCGTAATTTTGGTATTCGGTGACGACTTTGGTAGAATCCGCGCCCGATTTACGAGAATTCACAATATTAGCGCGTTATTCTTTATGCTTTGACGCATGGCTGTTCTAAAGAGAGACAATAGAGAGACAATTTTGACTGACGATACACTGGTAATAGATTCTAACGATAATGCTGCGGTTTCTACTAAAATGGCTGCGGTTCGCGATGTTCGCATGGTTTTGGTTAACCCTTCGCACCCCGGTAATATTGGTGGAGCGGCGCGCGCCATGAAAACCATGGCGGTTAATCAGCTGGTATTAGTCAGTCCGCGTAACTATCCCGATCCTAGGGCTGTATGGCGAGCGGCAGGCGCGCGTGATCTTTTAGAGTCTGCCATTATTGTTGAGACGCTTGATGATGCGTTGGCCGATTGCGATTTAATTGTGGGGACTTCAGCCCGTGACCGTCGTATTCCGTGGCCGTTAGTCGATGCACACGAGTGCGCTAAAAAAATCTATGAAGAGCCGCAAAGCTCCAAAATCGCTATTTTGTTTGGCCGAGAAGATCGAGGCTTAAAGAATGATGAGCTTAATCGCTGCCATCTTCATGTTCATGTGCCTACTAGTGATGCCTACAGCTCGCTGAATTTAGCCATGGCAGTGCAGATTCTTAGTTACGAGTTACGTATGCGCTCGCTACAGGTAGATGATAGTCAGCCGAACCCTGTTGCCGATACCACCGATCAGTGGGATGAGCCTTTCGCTAGTGGCGCCGATGTTGAGCGTTTCCATGAGCATTTAGCGGAAACTTTAGTCGATATTGACTTTTTTGACCCCGATCAGCCAAAGCAGCTATTAACGCGGTTGAGAAGGCTGTTTGTCCGTGTAAGGTTGGATAGAATGGAAATCAATATTTTACGTGGCATATTGAGCACGGTGCAGGAAAAAGTCAAAAAAAACAAGTAGATAGCTAATTTCCATTGAGAGTATTGACAGTATCGAGAGTTTAGCGATCAAGATCTTCTAGGTTTCCTTATTCTAGGTTTCCTTATTTTAGGTTTCCTTAGATGGCAATATCTGACTAAATTAGTGGGTTATATACTTGACTACTTTACTCAGGCTTTAGATAATGCCGTTATTCCGCGATCATTTTTTAGATTTTTGCTTTTCAACCGCTGTCAGCGTGTTGTCGATTCTGCAAAGCCTCTTGAGACTACCGCTATGAGATTAACTACAAAAGGGCGTTACGCCGTTACCGCTATGTTGGATTTAGCGCTGCATTCGACTGCCGGTCCAGTCAGTTTAGCTGAAATTGCGGGTCGTCAAGAATTGTCGTTATCTTATCTTGAGCAGTTGTTTGTTAAGTTGCGTCGCAAAGAGCTAGTGGTTAGTTCGCGTGGTCCCGGTGGTGGTTATAGTTTGAATCAGCCAACGGCTGAAATCTGCGTTGCCGATATTATTGACGCAGTAGACGAGCGTGTTGATGCGACTAGTTGTTCAGGTAAAAGCGATTGCCAAGAAGGTAATACCTGTTTAACGCATCATTTATGGAATGATCTTACACAGCAAATTCATGGTTTTCTTACCGGTATTTCATTAGCCGATTTAGTGAACCGAAAAGAGATAAAACGAGTATCTCAAAGGCAGGACAGTCAATTAAATGCTGCAAATGATCTGCAGCAAATACGTATCGCCTCTAGTGATTAACAATACGATAAATCATTAAAGATTAGGCGCTTAAATAAGCAATAGTTTTGGAGAACAATATGCAATTACCGATTTATCTTGATTATTCTGCGACAACGCCGGTTGATCCGCGTGTAGCCGAAAAGATGTCGGCGTGTTTAACCAACGAAGGCAATTTTGGTAATCCCGCCTCGCGTTCACACAGTTTTGGTTGGCAAGCAGAAGAGGCGATTGAAACGGGTCGCTCACAAGTGGCTGAGTTAATAAATGCTGATCCGCGCGAAATCGTTTGGACTTCGGGTGCCACTGAATCGGATAACCTTGCAATTAAAGGTGCATCTCATTTTTATCAGAAAAAAGGCAAGCACATTATTACCTCATCAATTGAGCATAAAGCCGTGCTTGATACCTGTCGCCAGCTAGAGCGCGAAGGTTATGAGATTACTTATTTAGCGCCTGACGAAAATGGTATTACTCAGCCAGAAGCGGTAGAGGCGGCAATACGTGAAGATACGGTGCTTGTATCAATTATGCATGCCAATAACGAAATTGGTGTTGTCAATGACGTTGCAGCGATTGGCGCGATTACACGCGCTCGCAAAATAATTTTTCATGTTGATGGCGCTCAGTCAGTCGGTAAAATTCCGGTTGATGTGGTTGCCATGAAAATCGATTTATTATCAATGTGTGCACATAAAATGTATGGCCCAAAAGGTATTGGTGCATTGTATGTATGCCGTAAGCCTCGTGTTCGTATTGAAGCGCAGATTCACGGTGGTGGTCATGAGCGCGGTATGCGTTCAGGCACATTACCTACGCACCAAATTGTAGGCTTCGGTGAAGCGGCACGTGTCGCTCAAGAAGGTATGGAAGAAGAAAACAAGCGTTTAATCGTTTTGCGTCAGCGTCTTTGGGACGGTGTTTGCGATATGGAAGAGGTTTATTTAAACGGTCATCCTGAGCAGCGTTTACCCGGTGCGTTAAATGTGAGCTTTAACTTTGTTGAAGGCGAATCATTAATTATGGCGTTAAAAGATCTCGCCATATCATCGGGTTCAGCGTGCACCTCGTCTAGCCTTGAGCCTTCTTATGTGCTTCGCGCATTAGGTAGAAGTGATGAGCTAGCACACAGTTCACTGCGCTTCTCGGTAGGACGTTTTACTACAGCAGAAGATATAGATTACGCCATAGTGCAAGTGAGAGCGGCGGTTGAAAAGCTGCGTGATCTATCGCCGCTATGGGATATGTACAAAGATGGTATCGATTTAAACTCGGTGCAATGGGCCGCACACTAAAGCGCAGCGTTAGTTGGCATTAAAGACAATACGACAGAATATTATTGAGGTAATTGAAAATGGCATACGGCGAGAAAGTGTTAGACCACTATGAGAATCCACGCAATGTCGGAAAGATGGACGCTGATGACGCATCTGTTGGTACAGGCATGGTAGGTGCGCCAGCTTGTGGCGATGTTATGCGCTTACAAATTAAAATTGATGACAATGGCGTTATCGAAGATGCTAAGTTTAAGACTTATGGTTGCGGTTCAGCGATTGCATCTAGCTCACTATTAACTGAGTGGGTAAAGGGCAAAACTTTAGATGAAGCGTCGCAAATTAAGAACTCAGACATTGCCGAAGAGTTAGCTTTGCCACCGGTTAAAATTCATTGTTCAGTATTAGCTGAAGATGCAATTAAAGCCGCTATTGATGACTTGAAAGCTAAGTCTGACAACGCAGTTGCTAGCTAAGGAACGCTTTGCATGGCCATTACGATGACAGAAAAAGCCGCTGCGCATGTGCGTCAGCAATTAGATCAGCGCGGTGCGGGTCTTGGTATTCGCGTCGGTGTTAAAACCACCGGCTGTTCGGGTATGGCTTATGTATTAGAATTTGTCGACGAAGCCGATAATGATGATGCCGTATTTGAAAATCACGGTGTTAGCTTAATCGTTGATCCAAAGAGTTTGGTCTATATCGATGGCACTGTTATGGACTTTGTCAAAGAAGGGTTAAATGAAGGGTTTGAATTTAAAAATCCAAATATTGCAGGCGAGTGCGGTTGCGGCGAAAGTTTTACCGTTTAACGTGAGCGCATATTTAAATAAGGTTTGCAGTTAATACCGTGAATGATACCGTGAAACTCGAACACAATTTTTTTACCCTCATGGGGCAGGCGCAGCAATTTACTGTTGATCGTGCTGCCCTCAAAAAACGTTTTCGCACGTTACAGCGTGAGTATCATCCCGATCGCTTTGTGGCTAAAACGCCTCAAGAGCAGCGTTTAGCGGTGCAGTTCTCTGCACATCTGAATACCGCTTTTGCAACTTTAGATAATCCCGTTAAGCGCGCTACGCATATGCTTGAATTATCAGGCGTCACGATTGATCATCAAAATAGTACGATTAAAGATCCCGTTTTTTTAATGCAGCAAATGGAAACGAGAGAGGCCTTTGATGATGCGCGAGCCGATAATGATCTGCCCGCATTAGAATCATTATTGAATCAAGTTAATAGTCAGTTTCAAGCGTGTCAGCAAGACTTTGCAGCACTGTTCGATGCGTCTCAATTATCGGCATCAGCGGATGAAAAAAACGTGCGTGATACCGTGGGTAAAATGCAGTTTTATGAAAAGCTCAGCGATGAGCTAACCTCACTTATTCGTTCGCTAACCCAATAGGTTTAAAGCCCGTGGCATTACTTCAAATATCCGAACCAGGACAATCACCGGTACCGCATCAGTTTAAGCGTGCCATTGGTATTGATCTTGGCACGACTAATTCTTTGGTTGCAGCGGTGGCTAATAAGGGTGGTGCGGATAACGGTGTTGCGAAAGTTATTAACGATGCTGAGGGCAGGGCTATATTGCCATCGGTTGTTCATTACAATGACTCGGGCGCTCAATGTGTCGGTTATGAAGCGCAAGCCATTGCTGCCGATGATCCTTTCAATACCTTGGCTTCTTTTAAACGCTTGATGGGGCGTGGGTTAAATGATGTTAGCGATACATCACAATTTCAAATTGTTACGCCGAATAATGCCTTAGCAGATAGCACAAATAAAAATGATGTTATTCGTATTGCGACGGCGGCAGGTGAAGTGACTGCCACGCAAGCCTCGGCAGAAATTTTAAAATGTCTAACGGCGCGTGCCGCCGACGCATTAGGTGGTGCCATTGAAGGTGCGGTCATTACCGTGCCAGCTTATTTTGATGATGCACAACGTCAGGCAACAAAAGATGCAGCAACTTTGGCTGGTTTGAACGTACTGCGTTTAATCAATGAGCCGACGGCTGCTGCTGTCGCTTATGGCTTAGATAAAGCCGATGATCGCTATATCGTAGTTTATGATTTAGGTGGCGGTACATTTGATGTCTCCATTTTGCAGCTTAGCGAAGGTGTTTTTGAGGTGCTATCCACCGGTGGTAACTCTGCACTGGGTGGTGATGATTTTGATTTAGCCATTGTTCAGTGGGCTTTATCGCAAGCCAATATTTCGGCAGAACAGTTATCTGCACAGGAATATCGTCGTTTATTAATCGATGCTAGGGCGGCGAAAGAATCGCTGACTGATAATGATTCAGTAGCGGTATCTATCCAGTCTTCCTTGGTGGTTTGGGCGGGTGAGCTCAGTCGAGAGACCTTTGATGGGTTAATTGATACTTTAGTAACAGCAACGATAGCCGCTTGTAAGGCCAGCTTAAATGACGCCGACTTAACTGCCGGTGAAATCGCTGATGTCGTTTTGGTAGGTGGTTCAACGCGTGTGCCTTTGGTGCGAGAGCGAGTCACTGCATTATTTCAGCAAGCGCCAAAAACTGATGTCGATCCTGACCAAGTGGTTGCCTTAGGTGCTGCTATTCAGGCCGATAGTTTAATTGGTAATAACCGCGACAGTGATTTACTGTTATTGGATGTTATTCCTTTGTCGCTAGGCATAGAAACAATGGGCGGTCTGGTCGAAAAAATCATTCATCGCAACACGTCTATCCCTTCAACGCGCGCGCAAGAATTTACGACTTATAAAGATGGTCAAACGGCTTTGGCGGTTCATGTTGTGCAGGGCGAGCGTGATTTAGTCAGTAATTGTCGATCATTAGCGCGTTTTGAGTTACGTGGTATACCGCCAATGGTTGCCGGTGCTGCGCGCATTGAAGTGGTATTTAATGTCGATGCCGATGGTATTCTTGATGTCAGTGCTAAAGAAGCGATAACCGGCGTCAGCGCTCATGTTCAGGTTAAGCCTTCTTATGGTTTGGAAGAGTCAGAAATAGCGCAGATGCTAAAAGCCTCCTATTCGCATGCCAGTGAAGACCGAGATGCGCGAATGCTTGCCGAGCAGCGTGTTGAAGCTGAAGGTTTAGTCGACGCTGTTAATATGGCTTTAGCGCAAGACGGTCATTTATTGAATGATGCTGAGCGCACAGAGATTGATGCTGCTATTGCGGCAGCCTTAGCGATTGCAGGACAGAGTGATGCGCAAGCGATTAGTGATGCGGTTGCCGCATTAGGTCGTGTGACAGATACCTTTGCCACCCGTAGAATGGATCAAAGCGTACGTGCTGCATTGCAAGGAAAAAGTATTGATGATGTTGCCGATGGGTCGCTGTGATAATATTTATGCATTGTAATACATGAATTTGAAACTGGTTTTAACCGTATTTTATTTTATTGGAGCTCGTCTTATATGCCGCAAATAATTGTTTTACCGCATGCGGAAATTGCCCCCGATGGCGCAGCAGTAGAAGCGAAGAAAGGGGAGACTGTTTGTGACGCATTGTTGCGTAATCATATTGATATTGATCATGCCTGCGAAAAATCTTGCGCCTGTACGACGTGTCATATTGTTGTTCGTGAAGGCTTTGAATCGCTTTCGGAGGCCGATGAATTAGAAGAAGATTATCTCGATAAGGCTTGGGGCTTAGAGCCTGAGAGTCGCTTAAGCTGTCAGGCCTTTGTTGCCGATACGGATTTAGTGGTTGAGATTCCCAAGTACACCATTAACCATGCTCGTGAATAAGCAAAGCGTTTAATACAGAAATTAAGAGAGAGAGACTTATGCGCTGGACAGATGTAAATGATATTGCCATTGAGCTTTATGACGCTCACCCTGATGTTGACCCTCAGTACGTCAACTTTGTTGATTTGCGTAACTGGGTTTTGGCATTAGAAGGCTTTGACGACAATGCTGATCGCTGCGGTGAAAAAATTCTTGAAGGTATACAAATGGCGTGGATGGAAGAGGCTTCTTAATTAAAGTTTTTTGCAGTCCATATAGCGGTTTTTAAAAGGCTCTGAGAGTGATTCTCAGGGCCTTTTTGTAAAGCATATTGTCAATCATGCCGAGTACGATAAGTTGTGTAAGCGCTATATTAAGGAGTCCAGATAATATGGAATTTGCAGTAGTTAAAGAAAAAGCACGGGCGCTTTTTGATGAGGCGTCTTTTATCAGTCGTATCAATAATAATGCGGAGTATCAGGAAGCGTTGGTATTAATGAATGAGCTGATTGATGATTATGATAATCAAAAAGCCTTAATCGAAGTGCTGTCTGTTTCCATTGAGCAATGGGAAAGCACGGCTCCTGAATTTGCACCATTCAATAAGCGTATTGCCAAGCTTGATAGTGATCTAACCCTGTTGAAAGTGCTGATGGAACAGTATGGTTTAGGTGTTTCTGATCTACCCGAAGTTGGCAGTAAGTCGCTAATATCTAGGATTTTAAGTGGTGAGCGAAGCCTCACAAAAAAACATATTCATACATTAAGTCAGCGCTTTGGTATTAGCCCCGCATTATTTTTTGGCTAGCCAGCCTAGTGCTTAAGGGATAAAATAAGCACAAGAATCAATCATAATAAGAGTCATATATTTTGCGTAAACTTCTCGGTTATGTCTTGTTAGCCATTTCCTGTTTGGCCTGGTTAACAGTCCCAATTATTCCTTTTTTATCTTTGTCAGCGGTAGAAAAAGCCAGCTGGGTAGGCGGTATTATCATTTTTGCTGAAATAGCATGGTGGCTAGCTATGCCTTTGCTGGGTAAAGAAATTATTGCCTGGTGTAAAAGCGCATGGCAGTGGTGTAAGCGCGTTCTCGGTTTTCGTTCTGCTGAGTCTCTCGTTGATGATGCGCCTGCAGCGGTTGCCGTAAAAGTAGTTAAAGAATAAGCCTATATTGTGTCTTTGTTTAGCTGGTTGAATAATGCCAGCTGCGTTAAAATCCTTGCCAATCGTTCAGTCTTACCGTTATTGATAGGATTATCCTTATGTCATTGGTTCCTCGAGCCGCCGCATTTACCTCTGCACGCAAGCGCCATGCCGTTAAGGTTGGCAATGTTATTGTGGGTGGTGATTCACCTGTGGTCGTGCAATCTATGACGAACACTGATACAGCTGATATTGATGGTACTGCGCAGCAAATTATTGAGTTGGCAGAGGCGGGTTCTGAGCTAGTACGGATTACGGTTAATAATGATGAATCAGCAGCAGCCGTTCCCTATATTAAAGAGCGTCTGCAAATTAGAAACATATCCGTGCCACTGGTCGGTGACTTTCATTTTAACGGCCATAAATTACTCTCTGATAATCCAGCCTGTGCCGAAGCGTTAGATAAGTACCGTATTAACCCGGGTAATGTGGGCCGTGGTGCAAAAAAAGATGCACAGTTTAGCGAAATGATAGAAATTGCTTGTCGCTATGATAAACCTGTTCGCATTGGTGTTAACTGGGGAAGTCTCGATCAAGCCTTGTTGGCTCGCTTGTTAGATGAAAACGCTAAGCTTGCAGTGCCGCGTGATTTACAGCTTATTATGCAAGACGCCGTGATTCAGTCGGCGCTTGAAAGTGCTGTGCTGGCAGAAGAGGTGGGTCTTGGTCGCGATAAAATTATTCTTTCTTGTAAAACCAGTCATGTTCAAGATTTGGTTGCCATTTATCGTCGTCTAGCCGCGCAATCGGATTACGCACTACATTTGGGTTTAACCGAAGCGGGCATGGGTTCAAAAGGCATAGTGGCCTCAACGGCGGCTTTGTCGCTGCTACTGCAAGACAATATTGGCGATACTATTCGTATTTCTCTAACGCCCGAACCGGGTGGCAGTCGAATAAAAGAAGTACAAGTTGCGCAAGAAATTCTGCAAACTATGGGTTTGCGCGCTTTTACGCCTATGGTTATTGCTTGCCCGGGTTGTGGCCGGACTACTAGTACTTACTTTCAGCAGTTAGCTGAGGATATTCAAAGCTACTTGCGCAATCAAATGCCGGTTTGGCGTGATAAACATCCCGGTGTCGAAAATATGAGTGTGGCCGTTATGGGTTGCGTAGTGAATGGTCCAGGCGAAAGCAAGCATGCCAATATTGGTATAAGCCTACCCGGTACTGGCGAGCGGCCAGTCGCACCGGTTTATATTGATGGCGAGAAAGATGTGACCTTAAAAGGTGAGCGTATAGCCGAAGAGTTTCAGGCGCTGGTTGAAGACTATGTGGCTGCTCATTATTCCTCATAAGCAATAGGTGGTCGGGGCGCTGCAGGCTTGGCTTGGCGTTTTACCGCATTTATGCACTTTTCTTTGTAACTTCATGAATTAAATACAATTTTAGTCTCTTGTTTAACTCCTCTTTCAATTGCGATCGAACCGCTTAATCTCTATAATTCGCCGTCTTTACTTACCCTTATAAGCCTAGCTATGAATACTTGCTGTCGGTGAGTGTTGGTTGGTTTTGTAACCTTTTGAAATTATTAGTTAAATCGGAGATTCACCCATGGGCGTTGAACGCACCTTTTCTATTGTTAAACCTGATGCAGTAGCCAAAAATGTTATTGGCGAAATTTACTCACGCTTTGAAAAAGCGGGCTTGAATATTGTTGCTTCTAAGATGTTACATTTAAGCCGCGAAAAAGCCGGTGGTTTTTATGCTGAGCATGAAGGTCGTCCTTTTTATAATGACCTTGTTGATTTTATGACTTCAGGTCCAGTTATGGTGCAAGTGTTAGAAGGCGAAAATGCGGTTGCATTAAATCGTGATTTAATGGGCGCTACTAATCCAAAAGAAGCCGATGCCGGAACGATTCGTGCTGACTTCGCTAATTCAATTGACGCGAATGCGGTTCACGGTTCTGATTCACCTGAGTCCGCAGCACGTGAAATTGCTTACTTTTTTGCAGATGAGGAAATTTGCCCTCGTTAAGTGAATGGTTATTTTTATTCACTAACGACAGCATAATGTCATGAGTAACGAAACGGAAAAGCCAAGCGTCATCATTGATTCCAGCAAAGTGAATTTGCTGGGTATGACGCAAGCTCGCTTAATCGACTATATGGCGTCGTTAGGTGAAAAGCCGTTTCGTGCTAAGCAATTAATGAAGTGGATACATCACTGCGGCGTTGATGACTTTGCAGCGATGACAGACTTGAGCAAGGCGCTGCGTGAAAAACTCAGTCGTCTTGCCGAGATCCGCGCTCCTGAAATTGTTAGTCAAGAAGATTCTGTTGATGGCACTCGTAAATGGGTGCTACGTGTTCATAATGGCGGTTGTATCGAAACCGTTTATATCCCCGAAAAAGGCCGCGGCACATTGTGTGTTTCTTCGCAGGTCGGCTGTAGTTTAGATTGCAGCTTTTGCTCAACTGGCAAACAAGGTTTTCAAAACGATTTAACGGCAGCCGAAATTATTGGTCAAGTATGGCTAGCAGTTAAATCGTTTAATGGTTTTGAAGCACAACAAAAACCTTCGGTTAAAGCCACGCTCGTTAACGAAGACGGTATCGAACGCCGAGTCACTAATGTGGTGATGATGGGTATGGGCGAGCCGCTCATGAACTTCGATAATGTCGTTGATTCTATGTCTCTGATGATGGATGACCTGGCTTTTGGTCTATCAAAGCGTCGAGTGACATTAAGTACCTCTGGTGTAGTGCCCATGCTCGATAAGTTAGGGGAGGTGAGTGATTGTTCCTTAGCTATTTCACTGCATGCCCCAAATGATGAGTTACGCAGCCAGTTAGTGCCCATTAATAAAAAATACCCTATTGCGATGCTATTGGATTCAAGCCTGCGTTATATCAATGGTTTGTCCGATAACAAGCGCGTTATCACAATCGAGTATACACTGATAGATAAGATCAACGATTCGCAGCCATTAGCGCATGAGTTGGTTGAATTGTTAAAAGATGTGCCTTGTAAAATTAATTTGATTCCCTTTAACCCGTTTCCGCTATCCGATTATCAGCGGCCGAGTAATAATCGAATTAAAGCGTTTCAACGCATTCTAAATGAGGCAGGTTTTATCGCACCTATTCGCACCACGCGAGGTGATGATATTGATGCTGCCTGTGGACAGCTGGTGGGCCAAGTGGCAGATCGTACGCGTCGTAATGAACGCTATCTTAATGCTCAAGCTGTTACCGATGAACAAACTGTACGAATTGTGGGAGGTGCTGAATAAATGTCAGAACTAAATACCATCGTATTATTCAATACACGATTGATACGAGTATGCCTAAGTCTACTTTTATTGTTAACGCTGCCAGCCTGCGTAACTACGCAGCGCGGTGGTTTTGATAAAGAGGTCAGTACAGATGAGGCAATTGCTTCTCGCGTGAATGCTGCCAAACAATATTTACTGAGTCGTAATTTTGAAGCCGCGCGTCGACACTTAAAGATAGCTTATGAAATTGATCCTCAATCAGCGGATGTTCATGATGCCTTAGCGCTGACTTTTCAGTACAGCAGCGAATATGAGTTAGCTGAATTCCATTATAAAGAAGCGCTCGATTTTGGCGGTGGTGAATCCCGTCTTCGTTTTAATTACGCTAATTTCTTATTTCAGCAAAAACGTTTTATTGAAGCTGAAGAACAGCTGCAAACCATTGTTAAAGATTCGCTCTATGAAAAGCGAGAGTCAGCTTTAGTGATGTTAGGTTTATGTCAGCAGCAACTCTTAGAAGCTGCTAAGGCGCAACGCTCATTTGAGCGCGCATTGATTTTGAATCCGCGAAATACACGTGTTTTGCGTGAATTGTCGATAATGAATTATGAAGCCAAAAATTTTCCAGATGCTTGGCGCTACTTTCAAAGCTACCGAAAAGTGGTTGCTCGTCCCGATGCTGAATTACTCTTGCTGGGTATTGAGTTGGCGCGAGAGTTAAATGATGCCAACGCTGAAGCCAGCTATGCTTTAGCGCTTAAAAATCTCTATCCCGATTCACGAGAATATCAAGGTTATCTGCGTCGCCAACAATATGAGTGAAAGTGAAGATAAGCAATCTGCTTTAGGTGACGTGACCGATACAGCAGATAACAGTAAACCAATGGCTAGCGAAAGTGGGCTGCTGGCCTCTGCGCGCGCGCGGCTAGGTTTGACTTTGGCAGATTTGGCGGCCGAAACACGTATTCCCAAACGTCATCTTGCCGCTTTAGAGAATCATCAAGTTGATAGGCTGCCGGCCAAACTGTTTGTGATTGGTTATTTACGCACCTGCGCTGAACGATTAGGTTTAGGTTTAGATGATTTGTTAGCTGAATACGGCGTGGCTGAAATGGTAGTACGCGATGCTACCGCTAATGCGAGTACCGCCGATACCATTTTAGCTGGCGACACCGCCCATTCAGTATTATCAGCGGGTCCAGGTATGGCTGTTCGTCCTACCGTTTGGCGTATTGCTGCATTCGCTATTGTGCCAATACTGTTTATTGTGCTCTTTGCATGGATCTATTCGATACAAGACGATGCTGTTGCCGCGTCAGTCGATAGTGAAATTTTACTGAATATACAGCCTGCACCTTTGGGGCAGTTAGCCTCAGTTGCCGTTAACCAGCAAGTTCGTGATGTTGAAATTGTTAATGAAACAGGCCTTGCCTCACAGGTAGAAACAGAAGTAGAGCTTATTGAGACTGTCAGTGCTATAGCCACTGCAGCAGTTAATACAGAAGTATTACCGGCGATGATAGTACGTGCAAATGTAGATGCAAATTTAAGTACTGACTTAATTGCTGATTCTAGCCCTGTAGTTGCTTCTTCGTCTTCTCAGGATCAGCCGCAAGACCGACTAGTTATTAGCGTTAAAGAAGATAGCTGGATACATATTACCGATGCGGCCGGTAGCCAGTTATTTCGTGATTTAGCGCGAGCGGGCAAAAAGATTGATGTAAGTGGTGATCTTCCTTTCGACGTGCACTTAGGCAATGCGCCAGGTCTTGCGTTGGAGTTAAATGGTTCGCCTTTTGCTATTACAGACTATCGAGATGATAATAGCGCGCGTTTAGTCTTAGGCAGTAGATGAAAGGCTGAGAAGTCAATAGCGCACAAAATAGTCGTCAAACAAGATTGGGCTAATTTTACTTAGCCATAAGTATTTTAAGTGATTCAGGATTATTCATTGAAAACAATTCAAGCCGTTCGCGGTATGCACGATATCACCCCAGAGCAGACGGGGCATTGGTCACGGCTAGAACAAGCTGTGGCAGAGGTATTTAGTAGCTACGCCTATCGTGAAATTCGTATGCCGTTGGTCGAAAGCACGCGTCTTTTTCATCGTTCTATTGGTGAGGTGACGGATATTGTTGAAAAGGAAATGTATACCTTTCCTGATCGCAATGATGAATCATTAGCGCTTAGGCCAGAAGGTACTGCGGGATGTGTGCGCGCAGTTATTGAAAATGGCCTGTTGAATACACCGCAAAAACTGTGGTACAGCGGCCCAATGTTTCGCTATGAAAAACCACAAAAAGGCCGTTATCGTCAGTTTCATCAAATAGGTGCCGAAGTATTTGGCTACCCCGATGTTGAAGTCGAAGCCGAAATGTTACTTTTGAATCAACGTTTTTGGACTCGTTTAGGGCTAGATAAAAACGTTAGCCTGCAGCTTAATAATATTGGTGATAGCGATACTCGTGCTAACTATAAAGCTGCGTTAGTTGATTATTTGTCAGTGCACAAAGAATCTTTAGATGAAGATAGTTTACGTCGTTTAGATTTAAACCCTATGCGTATTCTTGATAGCAAAAATCGCGATACGCAGAAATTGTTAAATGATGCGCCACAAATGGCAGGTTTTTTATCTGAAGCTTCATTGCAACGCGTAGAGCAATTAAATGCTTTATTGCAAAGCCAAGGTGTTGAGGTTGAACATAATCCACGCTTAGTTCGTGGCTTAGATTATTACAACGACACTGTTTTTGAGTGGGTGAGTAATGATTTAGGCGCGCAGGGCACAGTGTGTGGTGGCGGCCGTTACGATGGCCTAGTTGAGCAATTAGGCGGCAAGCCTATGCCTGCCATTGGTTTTGCTATGGGCGTTGAGCGTCTGTATTTATTATTAGAGGCGCAAGCCTTTGCAGCGTTAAAGGGCAGTGATGCTCCTGATGCCTATTTTATTGTTGCTGGCGATCAGTTACAGACCTTTGCTTTTGATCTTGCTGAGCGATTGCGTAATGCAAAACCGGGCTTCAAAATTATGCATACGCTTGCCACAACCAGTATGAAAAGCCAGTTTAAAAAAGCCGATAAAAGTGGCGCGCGCTTTGCGTTTGTTATTGGTGAAGATGAAGTGGCCAATGCCAGTGTTACCGTAAAAGATTTGCAGAAGGGCGAGCAAGCGCAATATTCAGTTGCCGACTCGTTAGAGCATTTATTAGCTGGCTTACTAATAAGCTAGTTACAAGCTAGTATCAATCCTTTTTAATTGATTATTTAGAAGAGTTTAGGAGAGTAGACTTGAGCGATTACAGAACAGACGATGAGCAGGTTGAATTATTAAAAAATTGGTGGAAAGAGAACGGTTCTTCTACCTTAATCAGTATTGCTGTCGCTTTAGCGTTGGTATTTAGTTGGCGTACATGGCAAGACAGCCAGCAAGCGACTGTTGATAACGCCTCCTTTGCTTATCAAGAATTGTTAGATGCGGTTTCTGCGGTAGAGACAGACCCAGACGATATTAAAATTGCTACTGTTGATTTTATGGCAGAAAATTTGAAAGAAAACTATAGCGGTTCTGGTTACAGCAACTTTGCGGCATTTTTAAAAGCACGCCAAGCGGTTAAAGATGATGATTTACTGACAGCCGAAGAAGAGCTGCGTTGGGTGTTAAACAATAATCCTTCAACTGAAATGGGTTTAGTTACTGAATTGCGTCTTGCTAAAGTACTGTTTGCCCAAAATAAAGCGGATGAAGCGAAAGCATTGTTGGCGCGCGAAGACACAGGTGCATTTACCCACGCCTTTCTGGAATTAAAAGGCGATATGCTGGTCAATGAAGAAGATTATCAAGGAGCGGTTGATGCTTATACTGCAGCAGAGATGGCTGTGCAGGCATTAATTATGAAGCCGCCACAAACTTTGGCTATGAAATTAGCATACGCTAAAAGTTTTTTATAATTTCAGACTAATTTTGTACGACTTCCTGTCAAGAGGGTTAAAACGTTGCCGCAGTCTTTATTATTATTTTCTCATGTTGCTTTGTCTTCTAAAGTGACTTCCAAAGTGACCTCTCGAATCGCTATGGTTTTTTGTGCGCTAATGGTGCTGTTATCCATTTCCGCTTGCGGCTCAAAAGATGGCGACGATGAGTTAAGTAAGCCTGTTCCCTTAGAGAAGTTTGAAGCTAAAACGAAACTTAAATCGCAATGGTCGGCGAGTATAGGGCCAGGTCAGGGTAAGCGCTATGATCGTCTTGCCTTAGGTTTTGATAGCGACAGCGTCTACGTTGCTAATATTAAAGGGCAGCTATCTCGCTACGGTTTGCAGGGTGGTCTAACTTGGCGCCAAAAGTTAGAACCATTATCAGCCGGTGTTGGTGTTGGTGAGTCTTTGGTTCTTGTGGCGACGGCTAACGGTGTTGTCATTGCTCTCAATAGTGATGATGGCTCGGAACAGTGGCGTAAAGATGTTCGCGGTGAAGTATTAGCGGCACCACAAGCGAGTCGCGGAATCGCCATTGTACAAACCTATGATGGTCGTTTAATTGGTCTGAGTGCCGACAGCGGCGAGCAGCTATGGGTTTATACTAGTGATACACCAGTACTCACATTAAGAGGCACGGCAACACCCGTTATTGAAAACGGTATTGCCTATACCGGTTTTGCCACGGGTAAATTAGTCGCTATTGATATTACTAACGGTAATCTTATTTGGGATAAGCCGGTAGCGATTGCCAAAGGCCAGTCAGAAATTGATCGCATTGTTGATGTCGACGCTTCGCCATTAGTCTCTTCTAGCCGAGTATATGCTGCTAGCTTTAATGGTTATTTATTTGCCTTTTTAAAGCGTGATGGGCGACCCTTGTGGCGCTTCGATATTTCCAGTTATCGCGAAGTGGCTGAAGGCTTTAAAAATATTTATGCAGTCAGCGAAAAAGGTCGACTTTTTGCTATAGATGCAGAGTCGGGCGAACAGCGTTGGGAGCAATCAGCCTTATTAAATCGACAGTTAAGTGCGCCGGTTGTCTTTGGTGGCTTTCTAGTGGTAGCTGATTTTGATGGCTATGTTCATGTCATGTCGCAAATAGACGGCACTATTATTGGTCGTACAAAAATTGATGGTTCAGGTGTAAGAGCGCCTATGCGTGTCGTTGATAACTTACTTTATGTCTACTCGAACAAAGGTAAGTTGGCTGCCTATACACTTGAGAATATCGTTTCAAAATAGCATTATAAAATAGTTGGTATGACTTATTCATGCCAAGACCTTTAACAATAAAAGGCTAACTACAGCGATAGACCGTTATCGTTTTTAGGCCTTGATCTACTACACTTCAGGCAACATTATGTTACCCGTTATTGCCCTTGTCGGCCGGCCCAATGTCGGCAAGTCGACTCTTTTTAACCGGCTCACTCGCAGCCGAGATGCGCTTGTTGCCGATTACGAAGGATTAACGCGTGATCGTAAATATGGCGAAGCCTTAGTAGAAGAAACGCGCTTTATTGTTATTGATACTGGCGGCCTTAGCGGGCTGGATATCGGCATTGATGAAGCTATGGCGCAGCAATCATTAGCTGCTATTGATGAGGCCGATGAGGTCGTGTTGTTGGTGGATGCTAAGGCAGGGTTAATGCCTGCTGATGAATCGATTGTTAGAGAAATTCGTCGCCGTGGTAAGCCTTTTGTTTTAGTCGCCAATAAAATTGATGGCATGGATGAAAATGCTGCCGGTGAATTTTATTCTTTAGGTGTCGATCGTATTTTTCCTGTTACGGCTACGCATGGTCGTGGCGTTAAACAGCTCGTTGATGATTTATCTTCGCGCTTTCCTGAAGACAGCGGCAAAGAAGATATTGGCAAGTATCGTGGCACGCGTATAGCGATTATTGGTCGTCCTAATGTCGGCAAATCCACCTTGGTTAACCGCATGCTAGGTGAAGACAGAGTGGTGGTGTTTGATCACCCGGGTACTACCCGCGACAGTATTTATATTGATTACGAACGGATTGATAAAAGCGGTGAAAGTAAGCCGTATATGTTGATTGATACTGCCGGTGTTCGCCGACGTAAAAACATTGATGAAGCCGTTGAAAAATTCTCAATTCTAAAAACCTTGCAAGCCATTGCCGATGCGCAAGTGACGGTGCTCGTGATTGATGCACAAGAAGGTTTGGTTGATCAAGATCTGCATTTAATGAGTCATATTGTGAATGCTGGCCGTGCGCTGGTAATCGCTATTAATAAATGGGATGGTCTCGATAACGAACACAAAAGTGATATTAAAGAAACCATAGAGCGTCGCTTGGCGTTTAATGATTTTGCAGAAATCCGTTTTATTTCAGCCTTGCATGGCACCGGTGTAGGCGAGCTTTATCAGTCGGTTGATATTGCTTATGAAGCTGCCACGCAAAAGCTCTCGACCAACGAATTAACCCGCATTTTAGAGAAAGCGGTATTTGATCATTCGCCTCCGTTAGTGGCAGGACGTCGAATTAAGTTACGTTATGCGCATGCTGGTGGTCAGAATCCACCGATTATTATTATTCATGGTAATCAGACGTCGTCAGTACCTAAGCACTACACGCGCTATTTAGAAAAAACCTTTAGACGCAAGTTAAGTCTTTACGGTACACCGATTCGTATTGAGTACCGCACCGGTGATAACCCCTATGCCGGTAGAAAGAATAAGCTAACCGAGCGACAAGTGAGTAAACGTCGTCGACTGATTAAGCATCATTCCAAGAAATAAGCGTATCGGTAGCTAAGCGTATAGATAAACAAGCATAGAGAAAAAATAAGATCAGAATATAGCTCAATAAGATAAGTGTTTTATCTATTGAGCTATTTTTTTGTTCAGAGGTTAGTAAAAAGCTAAGTTGAATTGTTATTAGCGGACTCTATGCAGATAGCTTATTAATGCAAAGCAACCAATCAGCAATACCGTCGCAACAATGGTGAGTATATTAAAGTACCTATCAATCCATACTTTTATTGTGGGCCCAAACTATATAGCTAGTGCCGCTAATAAATCTTAACGTCGCTACCGCACCCAATACAAAAATACCAAACGGCACTAACGCCGCACCTGCTGCAATGATAAAAGCTTTAAACGGAATGGGCGTAAAGCTCGCTCCAAAAATAGCTGAAAAGCATTGTCAGAAAATGATCCAGCCAAGCGTATAAATAACTGCTGGCTAAAGCTGGGTTCATATCGATAGAAAAATTTATCTAGCACACACTGTAAGCACTAGCCTATGGCTATTGATAATAAAAAGTCATCGGGAAGTGTCGAAAAAATTCAAAAAACACCGTAATAAATAATGTAAGAGAATTTATGTATGGCCAATATAAAGCTTGATCTTAGCTAGTCGTAATGGTTTGGTAATAGATAGTTCGATAATAGATAG
>Ga0209119_1000299_pt1 | contig 50058 bp, 45 predicted proteins | sample COG_03_FD_184747 | JGI IMG/M metagenome (GOLD analysis project Ga0209119, IMG submission 184747) | Pelagic Microbial community sample from North Sea - COGITO 998_met_03 (SPAdes) (version 2) | ecosystem: Environmental > Aquatic > Marine > Neritic zone/Coastal water | place: Helgoland, sampling...
AAATGGAGTATATGTACCATCTACCGTATTAGCATTGAAAATTTCAAAGACTTTAAATTGTTCAGTTGAAGATTTGTTCATACTTCCTTAATTGAATAGCCCTCGTTAGTAATAAAAAAAACGGTTATACTTTATAAAAGTATAACCGTTTTATTGTTTTAGTAGATAACTCTATTGAAATATCGAACATTAGCTTAACTCCAAAAGACTTAATTGATACTCATCACATAATGACTCTTATTATGAAAAATTAAACTAATATGATTTTGACATCCCTCACCCTATTATTCAAAGTTGCAGCATAACTTAATCTATTTGTAACTTAATATACTAATGGTAATTGGGTATGTATAATATTTGTTCTTAGCTAACTTTATTAAATAATTTTAATTTGTCTTTAAAATTTTAAATACCTGATTAGCTAATTTCAAATAGTAAATATTAGGCGGTAAATTTGATAAATCAATCTCTTGATTATTCGATTTAATTGTTCCAACAATCAATTGCTTCCCTAAAAGAGAAAATAACTCATAATTGACTTCCTTAGAAAAACTTAATGACAAATTAATGTTTGAATTGGTTGGGTTTGGATAGATGTTCACTTGTATATTATCAAATTCAGGGACAGACAATATTCCATTAATATCAAATCTCGAGAAAAAATGCCAAATTTCCATTGACGCATTAATATCTTGGTTTGTTCCCGGTAATGTGATAGCTGAGCTTGGCCAAGTATGACCGCCTCCAATAATTTTCATGTGCTCTGTAGTTACGCCATTATCACCACCTGAGTAAATAATATGTTCTACAGTGCTACCATCTGAAAGATCTAAATCTGGAAAAGTTGTAGTTGTTGGAGTTGCTTCACAATTATTATAATTAACCCAGTAAGATACTAAATCCACTATGGGTAGTGTCCAAGTACTATTACCATCATAAGGAACAACACTATCATTTGTTCCATGAATTTGCAGTACGGGTGTTGGATGTTGAGCGTTGCAGTCATTTAAAGTATCTGGAGTCATAGATCCTGTAACCGAAGCGACAGCAGCAATTTTTTCACTCAATTGACAAGCCAATAAAAAACTCATGAAACCACCATTAGACATTCCTGTTGAGTATACTCTATCTAAATCTATAGCATATGAATTTGCTAATTCATCGATTAAGGCTTCGGTAAAACCAACATCATCTATTGTACTTGATGTATTTCCTGGAAATCCTACATTCCAAAATTGATCTCCATTTGATAAAGTACCTTCAGGATAAACCAAAAGAAATCCTTCAGTGTCGGCTATATCACGAAAATCTCCATAAAACATTTGTTGGGTTGCATTACTCCCATATCCGTGAAAATTTAAAACTAAAGGCACAGCTGTGCTGCCATCGCAAATCTCCGGAATATATAATATATAGTTTCGCTGAATTTCATCGTGTGTAATAGACCCATTGATGGTTTGTTGTGCAGAAATAGGAAAAGTGAATCCTAAAAGAAGAAGTAATATTTTTGTTTGATTCATTGTCTAAAATTAATTAATTCTTTCAAACTAAAATAATTATGAAAAAGAAAAGTATTTATTTAGATAGGGGACTTAGGTTTATAAAACTTTTGGGGTGACTTTTTTGGGTTTTTTACTGTCATATAACTGGCAGTAATGAGGCAGTAAACCCCTTTTTTAGTATATTTGAGATGAATAACTACTAAACAAAAAACCCCTCAATTAAGAAGGGTTTTCAGGGTGGTCCCACTTGGGCTCGAACCAAGGACCCTCTGATTATGAGTCAGATGCTCTAACCAACTGAGCTATTGATTACCAGTGTCTTGTACAGATAATTAAGTTTAACTGTCTAAGCACTGCCAAATGACACTACAATTTCCTAAAGTTCACACTGATTCTTTAAACAAAGTATTTGTATCCTTCTACATTAAAAATAAGAGATACAGACTTTATAATGGTAAAAGGATCAATTCCTCTACAGACCCAAATCCTTACCCACTAGACCAAAGATTATCTATTGCTAAAGTCCTAGCTGCAGAGATTTACAGCTATCTTTTAAATGGGGGTGTTTTACTGTCCTATAGATCCACAAATGTTATCACTGGTAAGCTCTCAGATATGGATTATATCAAACAAGCTCTGGACTCAAAACTAGCAAGTGATTACTCTGTTAAATACAAGGCTATGTTACAGTTTAGTTTTAACTGTTTAGAGCAAGAAATAGGCGTTTCAAAACTTGATGTCACAGCTCTTAAAAATATTCTTTCAAGGTATTGCTCTGGAGTTTCTCACAACACCCTTAAAAGGCACCTAAATGTACTTATAAATGAAGCTGTATCCTTAGGAATGGAGCGCAATCCAATGACTGAGATAAAAAGCAAGAAAGCTAAGGCTGTTTTGCACAAACCCTTTGATGATATTGCTTCTGTTTTAAAGGATATAAGAGCCTTTAATAAACACCTTCATTTGTGTTGTTTACTGACTTACGGTTGCTTACTAAGACCACATAGAGAAGTGAGGGAATTGACATGGGGAGATTTCTCTAATGACTTAAGCTACATTACACTTTCTGGGTTTAGAAATAAGTCAGGTAGAAACAGGATTGTACCAGTGCCTAGTTTTATCAAATCTCACCTACATAAAAAAAGTTTAAATGACAATGTTTTTACTGGAGATCAAAGCAGTAGAAACCCAGATTATTTTAAAACGCTTTGGAGCAGATACAAGAAACAAACTAAGCTTTTGAAGGAAGGACAAACCCTCTATTCTTTTAGACACTCCGGGGCTATTGAAATATTCAAGCGTACAGGCTCTATAACTAAGCTACAGAAAGCTATGGGGCATTCATCTATAAATGTAAGTTTGACTTATTTAAGGGGACTTGAAATAGCTGAACTGAAGGAGGAGGATATGCCTATTTTACTTTAACTAAACAACATATTTAAAATATTTATTTAATTTGATACGTTAGTGGTAGTGATTGTAGTTAAGTGTGAAATCACATCAAATATTTGATGAGCCATTCTGTCATTGAGTTTTATAACACCATTCTGTTTAGATACAACTGAAACAAAAGTTCTGTAGCCTATTATTTCATTATCATTGTCATCTTCAAATTTTGCAAATTCTAATGGTTTTTTTCCTGGGTAAAGTAACATAACCTTATTCGATTTCCAATATTTTCCGTAAGCATAAATTTGTCTTAAATCTTCAATGCTAGCTTTTTTATTCGGATGTTTCCACTTAGTATCTATAATATATATTTCGTTGTTTTTTTGTAAAACAATGTCTGGTTCTAATCTGTTACTTTTCCAAAATAGCTTAGATCTTTTGCCTAAAACTTTCATTCCCGCTGGGCTAGATTCTTTTAAAACTTTTAAAACATACTCTTCCCAAAGTTTATTCATGTCAAATAGAATAGAAATCATACTTTCTTTCCCTGAGGAGATGTTAGGAGAATATTCCAAAATTATTAATCGAGCTAGTTCAAGGGCCCTTGAATACGGGGAGACCTTTCTATCAATTCTTATACTTTTAAAAGTTAATTCTGTTACGTTAATTTTTTTACACTCCGGAAAAGCAAATTGAACTCTTTTACATTTATCTAAAATTGATAAGTTTCTACTCAATAAGTCAATAGTATTTAATGCTACTGTAAGAATTTGATGAATTTTATGATCAACATCATAAACCTCGTGGCTAGTATAAAATCTTTCTTTATGAACTAAATTTCTTTTAATATTTTGAGAAAAATGTATTCTGCCTTTTAACGCTAATATGTTTCCCGTATTTATACGATACTTTTTGATTAGCCCACAATGAATTAATGTCTCTACTTCATTTAAGAAGTCTTCAAAATATAACTCTATTAAGTTTAGGTTACTTTTTTTTAATTTAGCGTTAGAAGAGGTTTGAACCTTTAAATTACCACATTTCTGAAGCATTTTGGTAAGAAGACCTTGCCAATTATTATCTCCATTTCCGCTGTCTACCTTTGGCAAGATTTCGATTGTACAATTAGCAACTTTAATTACACCAACAAACTGATTAAACTTTACTCCATTTGGCTTTACAGTAAAATAATTCCCCTCATTCTCATTATTTAATTTAATGAGAGCTTGCCAGTGTTTTCTTTTGAAACTAGGATGATCACCAATTTTCAGTGTTTCATGCTCAAATTTTACTATGGTGTCCTTAATCATTTGGCTAGCTTTTATTCGTCATCTTTTGACTTTTCAACAAATAAATTAGAAATAGCCAACTTCATTTGTTCGTCACTAAAGCCTTGAATATTTAAAAGCTCATATCTAGTTACTGGTTCAGGATCTAATTCACTGTTTCTTACAGCAAAATCTACTGATTTATTTTTCTTTTTTTGATCAAAAAACTTAGTGCCAATTACCAATTCCATTTTTGCATAATTACCAAAGAAATATTCTTGCAGCAAAGGGATGATTTTGTTATGAAAAGCAAGCTTAAGGTCTGTAATCGTTTTCACATCCCATAAATAGGCATGGCCAATAGTATGATCTCTGTCTATTAAAACCTCTATTCGTTCATTAATTGTTTTTAGGATTTTAGATAGTTTAAACTCTGCTACAATTCCACTTCCATTTCCACGAGTTTTTAATAGACTTGGTTTAGGCATCATTTCTTCAAAATTAAATCTACGCCTTAATGCTGTATCTAAAGCTTCTACACTTCTATCTGCTGTGTTCATTGTTCCTAAAACAAATAAGTTTGGAGGCACACTAAATGATGTTTTTGAATAAGGGAGAATTAATTGAATTTCATTTGCTTCTCCAATTCTTTTGTCTCCTTCAATTAAGGTTATTAGTTCTCCAAATATAGCAGAAACATTTCCTCGATTAATTTCATCTATAACTAAAACTATTGGGGTAGATGATTTTCCAAACTCCCTAACAGATTTTGTATACAGTCCAGCATCAAATTGTCTAACAATCTCCTCATCACTTAGTTCTTTTTCTACAACTTCTTCATTTTTAATTGGTTCAAATTTTGTTTGTTTGAACTCCAAAAGTGATCCGAAGACAGCATAAAATTCTGTTAATCTTGGGGAGACTCCAACCACCCCTTTAATATGCTCCAAACTTTTTATTTCAGTAATTGAGTTATATGCATCGTATAATTTCTGAATATTTTCTTTTGTTAAAGGGGCAACATGAGTGGATGCACTGCCTCTTGCCCTTGCCTTAATTGAATCGTTTTTATTAATCTTATATATCTCTACGTCTTTTCCAGTTATAGTTTTACAGTTAATAAAGTCGTTGGCTACAATATGTTTACTAACTAACTCAATAAAAGCATGATAAACATCTTCAAAAGGATATGAGTTTTGGGTTGTCTTTTTATTTTCTCTGTAAGCATTAAAAGCAGCACGTGCACAAGCTATTTTAAAAATACCTGGACTAATTTCATAAGTTAATTCTTCGTTTACTAAATCTGATTCATCATCAATTTTAGGTTTGATTCCTTCTACAAAATCTTCATAACTCATTGATTGATGGAAAGTTGTAAATAAGACGTTTTTGTTCTTATGAAGGTTATCATATACCAATTTATTAGCTTTATGATTATCCTCTTGGTACTCATGGGGTGAAATGAGATTTACAACTTTATCAACTGTAGAATATGTCTTCCCAGTTCCAGGTGGGCCATAAAGTATGGTGTTTAGCTTATTAATGTCAATATGTTTGAGCTCCTTTAGAAATTTAATATAATTATTTGGCCCAAGAATAGCTTTAACGGAACCGTTACCAACGGTTTTTCTGTTTAACTCTCCTATTTCACCGACATCTTCTATAGCATTAGTTTCTAAAGCTTCAATAATCGAATTAAGCGAGTTTTCAGGGCAATTAAAAATAGTTATATTAAAATCATTTTTATATGCTATCTCATATTCAGTTAGTTTTTCAATTAAAATTGATTTATTTCCGTTGTATACCCTATTGTATTTTCCTTCATCACTTTGATTAATAAGCCAATTGGCGAATCTTTCTTTTAGATTAGCAGAATCAATCTTATCAATTGAGGAAAAAGTTTTCTTATTAAATTCACTAAATAATTTTGTACATATTGAATCAAACTCTTCCTTTGTTATTTTCTGAAAGGAGCCAGTCTCTGCAATGGGCTGATCAATTGATTTGTTAATTTCAAAAACCTTCTTTAACTTAAGATGATTCAAAGACTTTGAAACCACTTCTAAATTATAATAAACTGTATCATCTAAATGAACCAGTATCTTATCTCCAGAGATAATTTCTTGTTCCTTAATATTTGTGTCTTCTGTTTCTATACTGAAATCAAATTCGAGGCCTGATTTAATACTTGAAAAAGTATTAATTAGTGGGTCAATTGAAATTATGTAGTAATTTGCCATGTTTTAATATTGAAATTTATCTTTTTGATTTAATACTTCATTTTCAAAAAATTCTATTTGTGTTTTATTTTCATTTAGAATTTTATCAATTAGCTTTTTAATATTACCGCCTTGTACTATTGAATAATCGTATATATCAGTTTTAATAGTATTAATATAATTTACAATCCATTTCTCTCCCTTGGCTTTCCTGCCACCAGGGATGTTTTTCGCTATTTCTCTTAAAATATTCCTATTATGCTCATTGCCTGGAGTAATAACAAACTTTAATTGTATAAACCCTTTTCTATAAACTATTTCATAAGCAAAGCTTTCTTTCTGAAGCCAGTTAGCATCACTTGTTTTTGGGATAATGTTGTTAATGTTTTTAGTCAGAAATGTAACCGCTCCTTTAACTGAAGAGCCTACAACATAGCCATTGTTTTTAACGGTTTGTTCTATTAATTTCTTTATTTGTTCTTTTCTCTTATTATTTACTTCTTCTGCAATCTTACTATCGGTTAGTTGGAACTTATAAAATTGGTGCATTACAGCAACTGAAAGAACATTAATTCCATTAATGACATCTAATTCTAAATAGTCTTTATTGCCTTTTAAATTTTTAAAGTCTCCACCTTCAATACTGACTTTAAATTGATCTGAGTCATCTGGGGAGTCATCCCTTATTGTTCCTGATCCTATAGATTGAATTAATATTGTTTTTTTTAGACTCTTAAATACCACGGGGATTTCATAATTTCCGTTAGAATCTTTAAATGAAAATAGTCTATCTATATTCATTATTATAAATTTATTTTCACCTCTCTTACCTTTCTTTAAGAATAAAACCTTGTCATTAGATATTTCAGAATCAATAAAATATTCAGGTTCTTTTCCTAAATATTTCCTTCTTTCAAAAATTATATTATCTCCTGCGTTAAATTTTTTCACTTTTTCAAAATACTCAACTGTTGAAACAAGTCTTCTTTCCCTCCCAATAGAACAATTAATAGATACAGCTTGCTTGGTCTGGCGATCAATAAAATTTAAATATCCATTCTTTGTGTCTTTTCTCCATTCATCAAGAAACTTTAAAGAATTTGGAATTCTGGCATACCTTTCATTTGTATGAGCTTTACCCAGCTCTGTATTGTTTAATTTTTTAATAAATTGTTCAATCTCCATAAGTTAACTCTCTCAATTTATAAATACATTTTAATAATTTTAGCGATTCCTCTTGCCATTACAGGGGGTACTGCATTTCCAATTTGCATATATGTTTTTAAATAAGCCCCCAAAAACAAATAATCATCAGGAAAAGATTGTATCCTAGCGGCTTCTCTTGGTGAAATACTCCTAATCTGAAAGGGGTGGATGTGAGAATGACAATCCATTTTAAGATGCGCAGTAATTGTTCTGCTGGGTTTATCAGCTACTAATTTAAAATATTTATCCTTAAAAATATGATTTCTGTGCTTATAAGGCATAATATGTTTTATTTTTTCACTTGTTCCATCTTCTCCTTGGCCTAATTTATCATAAATCTCATAATTAATATCATTAGTGAATCTTGCCTTATGATTAAAAACATAATCAATTTTTCTCCCTTCATTAATTAACTTCAAATATGTATTTTCATTACCTTCAAAGTAATTTACATCTACTTTTTTACCAGTAATTTCATCATCTAACTCCGTAATGTTTTTAATCCGAGGAGCGTCAAGTGGCTTTATAAATTCAAGTGCGTCTCTTAATACGTGGTCACTATTTTTTTGACAACTATTTTCAATTTCTTTAATAATGTCTGTGGGAGTAACTTTTCTATTCTTACAGACATCATTTCTTATTGCAATAAAAATTAAGCGTTGCCTTTTTTGTGCCACTCCAAAATCATTTGAGACTAACACTTTACAATCAACTGAATACGAGTATTTTTTATTTCTTTTTTTTATACTAATATTTCTATAGTCCTCTACCACTTGTTGGGCATATGGAAGCATCCCTTTTACATTTTCCATTACTACAATTTTTGGAGTGATTTTTTCTATTGCCTTAAGAAAATATTTATATAATTCATTCCTTGGATCGTCTATTATTCTTTGTTGATTAGCAGAGCTAAAACCCTGGCAGGGAGGGCCACCAATAACTACATCAATATCATTATGGATGTAGTTATCTAAATTGTCAACTATTTTTCTAATATCGCCATGAATAACCCTATTATCAGGCAGTTCAGGATGATTATATTTAAAGGTTTCAATGCAAACATCTTCATAATCATTTGCTAAATCAATCTGAAACCCTTCCTGACTAAACCCAAGGCTTAGACCGCCAGCACCACAGAAAAAATCAACAATTCTTGGTCCGATCTTCTTTTTAGATTCCTCTTGGATAACTCTCCTTTTACTAGGGTCTATATTGTTAAGTAAACCTCCAATCAGTTTTCGGTGCTTAAGGCTGTAGTTGATCGCTGAAATAAATTCAAAGTAGAGAGGTGATTTTAAAACTTTTTGCAGTTCATTTATCTCATCTTCTAAATTTGATTCAATTATTTCAAGTTCCATTAATCTCATTATAGTTTTCCCAGTTATCTTTGGATTTACTAAAGAATCAATGATTTTGTTTTTCTGAGAAAAAACATTTGTGAGTTTTATGAACAGATTAACTTTTTCAATGAAAAACTTTTTGTCTTTTATGTTCTCTAATTTGTTTATATTTTTAAACATCTTATAACTTTGATAAAACTTTTTTAATACTTTCTGCAATTGCTTCTGCCATCAACGGAGGTACTGCATTTCCAATTTGTTTATACTGTTGTGTTCTAGAGCCTTCAAAAACAAAATTGTCTGGAAAAGATTGGAGTCTAGCTGCTTCACGGGGAGTAATCGTTCTTTCTTGTTTATGATCTGGATGTATAAATTGATTCCCGTCCTTATATAGGTGGGCAATAATTGTTCTTGCTGGTTTGTCCCATAACTGAACAACATAACTGTTGTTAAAGACTCTTTGTTTAATATGATTTAGAGACGGTTTTTTTTCTAATAGCTCTTTAAAAGTCCATTTATTTTTACTCATTTCATAATACCTCTTGCGATCTTTTTGGTTGTGCGTCCTTGATACGTGGTCTAATAAAATAGTTTCATTTTTAGATCTTATTTTTGACAAATATTCATTCCATGAATTAATAGTGTGGTTAATTACTTTTTCTCCTTCGCCAGGTTTTACAGATGGAAGGTCAGATATAGCTTCTTTTACAGTTACATATTTTTTCTTGTTCATTTTTTCCGCTTTCGAAGCATCTGGTTTATAATGCGATTTTATTATGCCATTGTAAATTTCTCTTGGATCAAATTCAATATCTTTTCTCACTCCAATTAGGATTACTCTTTTTCTCAATTGTGGCACGCCATAATCACAAGAATTTAAAACCATTTGATTGGGGTCTTTAATTAGATTATAACTTTTACCAAGTTTTTTTAGAATCAGATTAACGATTTTCTCATTTCCAAGCTTTGCCGATAACAAACCCACTACATTTTCAAAGACAAATATTTTAGGTTTGAAATGATTTAATATTTTTTCATAGCTCTCGAAAAGATAATTTCTTGGGTCATTTTGCATCCCGTTTTCATCTTTTGCTCTACCTAGTGAAGAGAAGCTCTGACAAGGGGGTCCGCCGATCAATAAATCTACATCCTTATTAGAAACTTCTAAACTAATTTGCTTAATTATGTCCTTGTCAGTTATATCTTTTTCAAGAACACCTATTTCATTTTCTGGATAGCCATAATGTTTTATTCTAGCTCTCAGGCTATTACAAGCATGATGATCATATTCAATATGCGTTAAACCCTGGAAACCTTGTTTGTAAAAGCCTTCACTTAACCCGCCACAGCCTGCAAATAAATCTATAAATGTATATTTATTACTTTTCATCAATAAATAGTTCTTTAAAGTTTACATTTAATATAAAGGCAATTTCGTCCAGTTTTTTAATTTTGGGTTGTATCCCCTTTTGTCTATAATTATTAACCATATTGTTGATTTTGAAACGATTAAATTAGATTTATTACCTAGTTTGATAAGTGGAAGCTTAAAATTACAAAAATCTCATGCTATTACATAAGATAATATTATCTATCTTTTTGTTAAAAGTCGACTGGGGATCAACACTAAGAGCAACACTCATTCCTCCTCTTCATTAAGAGCGCCATAGCGGTCTGCCATCATTTGACGATAAAGCTCTAGGCTTTCCGAATCAATAAGATTGAAAATAGATTCTTCTTTGAAGAATTTGACTTGAATTTGTTTTGTTTTTTTCATTGTATTACAATTTAAGTTAGACATAAATTGCAACAAGTAGGATGTGGATGACTCGTTAATTTTTGGAGAGTTCCCGCATTCTAAACCACCGTGCTTCGAGTAAGTCGGTTGGTACGCTGTTAACGTTCCTGATGCATTACAAATGTATAAAAATTAAATTAAAAATAAAGATTTATTGCAGTATAATAAAATGGAGGGGATACACCCAACTCCGCAAGTGAGGTGTGGGGTTTCTGTTGGGAGGGGACTCATCACTTACATACATTAACTTAATGCTATATTTGTATTGATTAGTAGTTTATTTAAAGAATCTAATTATTCTCATTCAACACCACGTTCTAATTTACCGTAGTTATCCTCTGGGTAAAGCCATTTGTTCCTAGTTGATAGTTCTTGTGGTATAATAACAGGCTTAAACTTGTTTCTTCTTTTTTTTCTTAGAAAAAGTTTGCTAAAATATTGGAGTAGATATCTCATGTGGGTTACTTAATGCTATATTTATATTTATAGGTGGTTTATTTTTTGAAAGCTTAAAATATGGTGTTTTAGTGGGAGGGTGTACACTGCTAAAAAACTACACACACAATTTACAGAGAAGATTCTAGCAAACTAACTAAATTAGTTATTTTATTTATCCACATGTGAATAAATAACAACTTAGAAATTTGGGTTGTAATTTCAGGGTAATTAACTTAGAGGTCTACTTTAGTTGCTGGAAAAGGTGTGGGTTCACTTAGACTACTTTAACACGTTACTAATAGCAATACACAATATTATATGATGAATTATAAACCACTTAAACCATTGACCTTGAGTAGGCATAAAACAGCTAAGTCAGCTGTTAAGATTAATGGAACATACCAAAATGTCAACAAGCTTATCTCAGAGTCTCCTTTAGAACTGTGGAATATTGTCAATCATCCTAGCAAATACAAAAGACAGGTCATAGGTAAACCAGAGTTTTTAAAGCTCAAGAGAATAATAGAAGACAAATACCCTGAGCTGTACATGAAACATAGTCAAAAGCAGGCTATTAAATATCAAAAGAAGAAGTTACTTAAAGATATGCAGAGCGGAAATGCTGCTAAGGGTTAAGTGAATTTAAGCCCATGTGATGGTTCTAAACTATATTGCCCTCAAGAAGAATAATTAACTGTCTATTTACTGCCAGTAAACTGCCAGTAGATGCTTTTTTTTACTAAATTTGGGTTAATGTACGGACACAAAAAACCCCTCAATTAAGAAGGGTTTTCAGGGTGGTCCCACTTGGGCTCGAACCAAGGACCCTCTGATTATGAGTCAGATGCTCTAACCAACTGAGCTATGGGACCAATACGGCTGCAATATTACAACGATTTTTAAAATTATAAAAAGAAAATCAGTCTTTATTAGACCGTTCTTGACAGAGTTCAATCAGAACCCCATTGGTTGTTTTAGGATGTAAAAAAGCAATCCTTTTATTATCAGCCCCTTCTTTTGGTGTTTCATGAATTAATTCAAAGCCTTCTGCTTTTAAGCGCGCCAATTCGACTTCTAAATTTTCTACTTCAAAAGCAATGTGGTGCACCCCTTCTCCTTTTTTAGCAATAAATTTAGCAATGGGGCTGTTGGGTTGTGTGGCTTCTAGCAATTCAATTTTGTGTGTCCCCACATCAAAAAAAGAAGTGGTAACCCCTTCGGAGGCAACTGCTTCCGTTTTGTAGTGCGGCACTCCCAAAAGTGCTTCAAACAACAAATTGGACGCTTTTAAGTCCTTCACGGCAATACCAATGTGCTCTACTTTCTTTAACATACTACAAATTTAACCGAAAATGAGTAGCATTTAAACAATTCACCAAGAAATATATTATTTTTACCAAATGGAAAGTCAAAGACAAAAAAAAATAGCCTCCGTTTTACAGCGTGATCTCGTTGAGGTACTACAAGGCGCGGCCACTCAAGGTGGGATGAAAGGCATACTTATTTCGGTCACAAAGGTCAACGTCACTGTCGATCTTTCCATTGCCAAGGTATATCTTAGTATTTTTCCAATCGATAAAGGCGCAGAACTTCTTGAAGGAATTCAATCCAATGCACCACTCATCAAACATGAACTATCGCAACGAACCAAACATCAATTACGACGCATGCCACAACTCATCTTTTATATTGATGATTCATTGGAATACATCGATCAGATTGACAAGTCATTAAAACGCACCGAAAATCCTATTGAAAACCCCGATTTGCTTGAGAAACGTAAAAAAGCATAATTGAAGTTCCCTCTGTACATAGCCAAACGGTATCTGTTTTCTAAAAGCACTAACAGCGCTATTAACGTTATCACCCTAGTGGCAGGTTTTGGAGTTGTGATTGCAACTGCAGCTCTTTTTATTGTGCTTTCAGGATTTTCGGGTCTTAAAAATTTTAGTTTAGAGTTTACCTCATTCTCAGATCCTGATCTAAAAATTGTCCCAACCACCACTAAAACAATTCAGTTTACAGCGGCTCAAAAACAGGCCTTAATAGCATTGACTAGTGTGGATTTGTATTCTGAAGTAGTCGAAGAGCGCATGCTCATGAGTTGTGAAAACAAGCATCTTGCAGTCACCCTTAAGGGAGTAGACACTAATTACCCCAATGCCACCATCGATTCTATTTTGGCATATGGGCAGTGGTTCGATTCTGAGGGCGCACAAATAGTTGCCGGGTGGGGTGTTACAACCGAATTGGGTTTTGGAATTTTTGATGTTTCAAAAGTTATAAAGCTGTATGCACCGAAACCGGGAACGGGTCAGATTAGTTCGGTCAAAGGGGCCTTTACTAGTTTAAAAGTTGCCAATGCTGGGATTTTTCAAATCAATGAAACGCTCGATAATTCACAAGTATTTACTTCAATAGAAAACGCGAAGTATCTATTAAACTATCCGCCTGAAACCGTAAGTGCTATTGAGGTTTATTTGGCCCCTTCTGTAGATGAAAGCACTGCACGTGCTGACATTCAATCTGTTTTTAACAACCAAGTGACCATCAAAAATCGCATCCAACTAAACGACGCGCTTTATAAGATGCTTAACACAGAGCATGTAGCTGTTTATTTAATTTTTACCTTAATTCTAATCATTGCATTATTTAATATTATTGGATCCATTATCATGATGATTTTGGATAAGAAAAAAAATCTAAAAACTCTGTATAACCTTGGAACAACTGTCAAAGAGTTGCGGGCTATTTTCTTCTATCAAGGGATTTTAATGACCGCTATTGGCGGAAGCTTGGGTCTTGTGATTGGAGTGATTACCATATGGTTACAACAGCAATTTTCCATCCTCATGATCACTGCATCGCTAGCCTATCCTGTAGATCTTCAATGGGTTAATGTTGGGGTTGTGCTCGCTACTATTTTGGTGTTGGGAGCCGTGGCTTCTCGCATCGCTTCTCAGCGCATTTCAGAAACACAACTCAACGCCTAAACGAACTCGTAATCGCCAAAAACGGATGCAACTTCGTCAAAAGTTGAAAAGACATCAGCACTGTGGTCGCTGGTTACCATTTTTGTTCTGAAGGGCTTAAAATCAGTAATGCCTTTAAAGTAGTTTGTGTAATGACGTCTTGTTTCTAAAACACCAAGCACTTCTCCCTTCCAGTCAATAGCCATTTGCAGGTGTCGCCTGGCAGCTTCTACACGTTCGAGCATACTAATAGGCTCCAAGTGTTGTCCGGTTTCCATAAAATGCTTTACTTGTTTAAAAAACCAAGGGTTTCCAATTGTAGCTCGCCCAATCATAGCTCCATCAAGTCCATACTTGTCGCGCATCTCAATTGCACGCTCAGGAGTGTTTACGTCGCCATTTCCAAAAATAGGAATATGCATACGTACGTTGTTTTTAACCTCTGCAATCGGGGCCCAATCGGCAGCCCCTTTATACATTTGTGCACGCGTTCGGCCGTGAATAGAAACTGCTTTACAGCCCACGTCCTGCAGCCTTTCTGCGACTTCCACAATGCGAATCGAATCATGGTCCCAGCCCAATCGAGTTTTTACCGTGATAGGCAAATTGGTGCGTTTGACCATTTCGGCAGTGAGTTTTTCCATCAAACATACATCTTTTAAAATGCCAGCTCCTGCGCCTTTGCTCACGACTTTTTTTACCGGACACCCAAAGTTTATGTCAATAATATCAGGATTTGATTTTTCAACAATCTCAACCGCGCGCAACATACTATCAAGGTTTGCCCCGAAAATTTGTATGCCTACAGGTCGTTCCTTTTCATAAATATCTAACTTCATGGTGCTTTTAACGGCGTCTCGAATAAGGCCTTCACTAGAAATAAATTCAGTGTAAACTACATCAGCTCCTTGCTCTTTACATAATGCACGAAACGGCGGATCACTTACATCTTCCATTGGCGCGAGAAGTAATGGGAATTCAGGAAGTTCTATAGAACCAATTTTAACCATGTGTTATTTATAAAAATTCATTTCATCGATATAATTCCAAACCGCCATAGGCAGTAAGGCTTTTATGTTTTTTCCGTCTTTTATCTGCTGACGAATAAAGGTGGACGATACTTCTATAATCGGAGCATCTATGTAAGTTACTGTTTCCGAACTAAACGACGCTGAGCTGGAAGACGGATTCATTTTTCTTGGATATACATAAATCGGGTAATTACCCATAATAACCTCTGCATTTTTCCATTTTGGCAACGACCTTAAATTATCTTCTCCCATAATGAGTGCAAACTGGTTCTCTGGATGTTTTTCTTCCAAATAAGCCAAAGTGCGTACCGTATAGTTTGGCTGTGGTAAGTTGAACTCGATCGCACTAGGGGCCAGCTTCGGATAGTCTTTCGTTGCGCGAAAAACCAGTTCTAATCGTTGGTGGTTATCCAGTAGGCTTTGCTTTGTTTTATCCGGACTTTGCGGGGTAACAACCAACCAAATCTGATCTAAATCCGAATGTTCAGCTAGGTGATTGGCAATGATCAGGTGCCCCACATGAATGGGATTATACGTTCCAAAAAAGAGTCCAATCTTCATCGCGCTTTAGTTTATAAATTGACTTACAGTTGTGTAGGCTTCTTTTTGAGCCATTTCTAAGACATCATTTTCAATAATACAGTCAAATAAAGGGGCGGTTGCCAGCTCCGCAGAGGCCTTGGCCACCCGCATATTAATTTTGTCCTGTGATTCTGTTTGCCGTTTTTTAAGGCGAATTTTTAAGGCATCGATGCTCGGCGGTTTTACAAAAATAGCCAATGTTTGCTCTGGAAATTTTCGCTTGATACGCAAGCCTCCAGACACGTCAATATCAAAAATAACGTGTTTTCCAAGAGCCCAAATTCGTTCTACTTCTTTTTTGAAAGTACCGTAAAAATTATCCCGATAGACTTCTTCCCATTCTAAAAATTCGTCTGCTTTTATATGCTGCTTAAAGTCATCAATTGATAAAAAATAGTAGTCTTTTGTGTCTATCTCATCCCCTCTTTTTGCGCGGGAAGTTGCCGATACAGAAAATTCTAAATTTAATTCTTCTTGTGCTAATAAATATCTAACAATTGTAGTTTTTCCAGAGCCTGAAGGCGCCGAAAACACAATCAGTTTACCAGGGTTTGTTTTAGAGGACATTGAGTAATTGTTCTTTAATTTTTTCTAATTCATCTTTCATTTGAACCACCAGTTTTTGCATGGGTGCAAAATTTGCTTTGGATCCTATGGTATTGATCTCACGGCCCATCTCTTGAGAAATAAAACCTAATTTTTTGCCATTTGACTCATTTGACTCTAAGGTTTTGATAAAGTATTCCAAATGGTTTTGAAGCCGCACTTTTTCTTCAGTAATGTCAAATTTTTCTATATAATATACCAGCTCTTGTTCAAAGCGGTTATCGTCATATTTTTCTTTCAGTTCAGACACCCCTTTGTGTAAACGTTCCCGAACGTTAGTAAGGCGCTCCGAGTCTACTTCTAGCACTTTCTCAAGCAAGTTGCTAATAATGCCAACACGTTTGGCGAAATCAGCTTCCAGTACTTTGCCCTCTTCCAGTCGGTAATGGGAAATGTTTTCTAATGCTTTAAGAATTTCTTTTTGAATATCATCCCATTCGATTTCGTCAATATCGTCTCTCTCTGTACTCAACGCATCCGGCATTTTGATAGCCATCTGTAAAAATTGCATTTTAGTTCCCGTTGATACGGCTTCTAATTGTTGGATGTATTTATTGACAACCGTTGGGTTGACGTTTGTATGAGTCTCTTCTCCAGTAATTTCAACATACAATGAAAAGTCAACTTTTCCTCTGCTTAATTTTGCAGCCACTACTTTTCGAAGATCCAACTCCTTAGATCTGTACATTGAAGGCATACGCATATTGAGGTCTAAAGACTTGCTGTTTAGGGATTTTATCTCAATGGATATGGTTTTATTTGGTAATTGTAATACAGACTTACCATAGCCCGTCATTGAATGTATCATTCGTTGGTTTTAAAAACTTTTTTCAAAGATACTGAAAACGAATAAGTATACCCAAGAAGAAAGAGATTCCTTATTTTATCCCTAAACAATGCTTCGCAATAGCTAGTGGGGAGCTTTAGACCAAGGGGGATCAATCCTATTTAAAAGGTGAGTGCTGTTTAAATTCCTTGATTTTGATTCGCCTCAAAAAGGGTTTTATGAGCGAGTTTAAAAATGGGTTCTTGTGCTTTATGTAACAACTTAGTTCTACAGGGTTGGCGCCAATCGTGGTTTTTATTTCGGAAGCGGTTCGCCCCAAATTGATAGATGATACTTGTTTTTCAATTCCAATTCGTACATAGTCATTTAAAATACGTGGGTAAATGGCGTGCGACTTATTAAGTTCATAATCAAGTCCTATAAAATGAGCATCTAGTTTATTGTCGTTCACTAAGCCGGTTAAAAAACCGACCAATCGATTTTCTAAAAAATAGCCTTTAACAATAAAGTTGTCTTTCAAAGAGGTGCTTAAATAGCTGTAAGTGTCTAGATTTAAAACCTGTGCATTGAAGCTCGCCTTGTCAATAGTGTTTTGGTATAAGGCCTGTAGTTCATGTTTGTAGGTTTCAAGGTCCTTACTGGAAAAAAGACGTGTTTCTAAAATACTGCTTTTTGAATCGGCTTTATTTGCTTTGACGCGGTATTTGGATTTTAATATATTTTTATATTCCTCAAAATTTTTCCATTCTGGCTTCAGCTGAATGATCATGTTTGGCTCAACCTTGATTTCACTGTAGCCAAAGTTCAAAAACGATTGGGTATGAACAAGAGATGCCAATTGAAAATCTTTAATAAAAATGGCATGCATCGGTTTTGTATTCGCGGCTACAGCATCTAAAGCCGTTCCAATTTCTGAGTAAATATCCTTTTTTGAACCGTTTTCTGCAGTACTAATTCCATGCTCTCCACTCAAAAATACATTGCCACAAAACATAATTTTTATATGTTCGTTACAAAACAATAACCCGAGCCCCTTACGGACAAAAGGCGCTACCTTTATATTTTTTAACATCCCCTCTACATTCAAACGAATGACCTGAACAAGTACCAAAGCCACTGTATTTTTATCGATATCTGAAATGGATATATATTTAAACTCTATTTGAGGGTTTGAAGTTTCAAAAGCCTTGAGGAATGGTTTTGAAAAATAAATATTTCCTTCACTATTTATGTCTTTAAATACAACAGAATCGATTAAGTCTACAGTCGGGTATAATGTGGTAACAAAAGAACTCATTTAGGTGCTAGTTTGGTTGAATTTTTAGTGACCAAATATACACCTAAAAATATTAAAAGAGCCGCAATGATTTTGACGGCACTTATGGTATCGCTGCCCATTATGATGGCGAATATTCCAGCAAAGATGGGTTGTATATATACAAAGGTACTCACTGTCGTGGCGCTTAGTTTTTGCAAGGCGAGGGGATTTAATAAATAAGTTGCAAAGGTAGCACCGATCACCACAAAAAACGCTGAAAACCAAATATAAGTAGGGAAACCATTCCAGTTAACCACAGAAAGTTCACTGTATCCAAAAGGGAGAACAAATAGGGTCCCAAACAAAAACAACCACTTAATGAATGTATAAGGGTGGTATTTATTGGTTATTTTCTTAATTAAAATTAAGTAATAACTGTAAGATGCAGCATTAACTAACACTAAGAAATTACCTAATAAAATATCATCTCCTGAGCTTGCCGAGGAATTATAAACACTTAAAATAATAGCCCCTGAAAGCCCTGCCAATATTCCAAAAACCTTGACTTTTGTAATCTTTTCTCTTAAAATAATTGAGGACAATACTAAGACAATAATGGGGGTGGTTACCATGATAACAGAGCCATTAATAGGCGTTGTGAATTGAAGGCCTTTGAAAAAAGCCAACATGTTTAGAGCCACACCAAAAAAAGCAGCCATTATAAATTTAGGAAAGTCTTTACGGTCAATTTTTTCAGAGGGCGTCCAAATACTTAGAATCCAAAAAAGAACCCCCGCCAAGGAAACCCTAAACAAGATAAATCCATAAGGCTGCATGTACCCGCCATCAATGACGTCATTAGCGAAGGTAAAAGTAACCCCGTAAAATAGCTGAACTAACAACAGCGCAATAAGAGCCGATTTATTACTTTTCATTCTGTAGAGCCGTAATGGCGGCCTCCGTAATTTTGGCACTATTGCCAATGAAGATCTGGTCGCCAAAAACAAGTACTGGGCGTTTTAGAAATGTATAGTGCTCTAAGATATAGCCCTTATAGTCCTCTTCAGAAAGGTTTTTGTCTTTCAATCCTAATTCTTTATATAGTATAGCGCGTTTACTAAAGAGCGCTTCATAACTTCCGGACAGCGCTTTTAAATGTGCTAGTTCCTTGGAAGTAATAGGTGTGTTTTTTATGTCTTCAAGTTCAAAGTCTGGAGCCAGATTTAACGATCCTAAAATCCGTTGACAGGTGGAGCAGGAGCCCAAAAAGTAGAATTTTTTCATCAAATTAATTTCTTATTTTTACAAATAAAATCAATTCTTCACAAAGAATTAAATTATAACAACACTATATGGATTGGAACGATACCGTTACGCAACAAAACAGGGTACTTTTGTCGAAATTTCTTGACAAATTTTCTTTAGAGCAACTCAATACAGTTCCAAAAGGGTTTAAGAATTCTATTTTTTGGAATATAGCCCACACAGTCGTAACTCAGCAATTGCTAACCTATGGCTTATCCGGTCAGCCCTTTTTGATTCAGGATCAATTAGTGGCTCATTATAAAAAAGGAACAGTCACTGTCCACAAAGCCAATAAAAAAGAGCTAGAAGAGCTAAAAAGTTTGCTTTTATCAACACTGGAACAAACAAAGATTGATTACGACAATGGTTGTTTTAAATACTTCACGCCTTATACCACTTCATTAAAAGTAACTCTTTCAACTATTGAGGAAGCGATTCGTTTTAATGTCTTTCATGAGGGAATTCACCTTGGTTACATACTGGCGATGAAAAATTATTTGTAAGACAAGTTCTGAATCAAACGGATTAGGCCTCACTTTTTTCATCAAATTATGTAATTAGTTGAATTATTCTCATTAAAATGTAAAATTCTTAGTTTATAACTTAATAGACTCCTATTAATTATCAAATACAAAAAAATAGCGCATTATTTTTAAAGATATTATATATTTGTCCTTTATAATATTCAACACCCCTAAGACACTAATATGGAAGATAAAATTAAAAACTTTTTAGACCTAGTTAAAGAAAGAAATGGCCATGAAGCCGAATTTATACAGGCAGTGGAAGAAGTCGCCGAAACTGTGATTCCCTATATTGTTAAGAATGACATTTACCATGGCAAAAACATTCTATTGAGAATGGTTGAACCCGAACGGGCTATTACCTTTCGAGTAAACTGGGTAGATGACAAAGGAGAAATACAAGTAAACCGAGGCTATCGTGTTCAAATGAATTCTGCGATCGGCCCTTACAAAGGCGGGCTTAGGTTTCACCCGTCAGTTACAATGAGTATTTTGAAGTTTCTAGCTTTTGAACAGGTCTTCAAAAATAGCTTAACGACCCTTCCAATGGGAGGCGGAAAAGGCGGTAGTGATTTTGATCCCAAAGGAAAAAGTGATAATGAAATTATGCGATTTTGTCACGCGTTTATGAGCGAACTGTTTCGTCATATTGGCCCAAACACAGATATCCCTGCTGGAGATATTGGCGTTGGTGGTCGCGAAATAGGATTCCTTTTTGGAATGTATAAAAAACTTAAAAACGAATTTACAGGAGTCCTTACAGGAAAAGGAATGACATGGGGAGGGTCTCTTATTCGTCCGGAAGCAACCGGCTATGGTACAGTGTATTTTGCAGATAAGATGTTACAAATGAAAAGTGATAGTTTTAAAGGAAAAACAGTCGTTATTTCAGGATCTGGTAATGTGGCCCAATATGCGGCAGAAAAAACAACTCACCTAGGGGGTAAAGTAATTACTTTATCAGATTCTTCAGGGTATATTGTAGATCATGACGGCATTGATGAGAGTAAACTTGAATTTGTAATGGAACTCAAAAATATAAAAAGAGGTCGTATTAGTGAATATGTGAAGGCGTATCCAAATGCCCAGTATGTAGCTAATAAAACACCATGGGAGGTTAAGTGTGATGTGGCTTTGCCATGTGCGACACAAAATGAATTACACGGACCTGATGCCGACTTGTTATTACAAAACGGATGTATTTGTGTTAGTGAAGGTGCTAATATGCCTTCTACCAAAGAAGCAATCTCTAAATTTCATGAGGCTAAAATTTTATTTGCCCCCGGAAAGGCTTCAAATGCCGGTGGAGTTGCAACTTCAGGTTTGGAAATGACACAAAATTCATTGCGTTATAACTGGACAAGAGCTGAGGTTGATGAAAAATTAAAAGATATTATGGCAAACATCCATGATGCTTGTATTAAATATGGCAAGGACGAAACCAACGGCTATATTGACTATGTTAAAGGGGCTAATATTGCCGGCTTTGTGAAAGTTGCTGATGCAATGCTCGCTCAAGGAGTCGTCTAGCAGCTCCAAAACCTACATCTATAAAGCTTTCATTAATTGAAAGCTTTTCTGTTTATATATAATAATGGGTTAATTTCTCGTTAGTAATAAATATATTTGAGTTTAATTAGCACGTCGTGAAAATAAATTTTCTCATTCTATTTTGTCTTTTATCTTTTACCTCTTCTTTGTGGGGGCAAAATTTTGATGAAAATTGGACAGAGCATTTTTCCTATTTGAATATCAAAAAAGTGGTTCGTGCAGACTCGAAGTTCTACGCAGCATCTGAAAATGCACTCTTCTTCTTCGACCCCCTAACAAATCAACTTAGTACCATCACCACTATTAATGGACTTTCGGGCGAACTAATTTCAACATTACATTACAGCAGCGACTATCAATTGCTGTTAATAGGTTACGAAAATGGATTGATAGAAATTTATACCGAAAGCGATCAAGAGATTCTCAAAGTTGTGGACATCATTAATAAAGTGACCATTCCTTCGTCAAAGAAAAAAATAAATCATTTTAACGAGCTTAATTCTCTTGTTTATATCGCTACTGATTATGGTATTTCAGTTTACGATCTAGAAGGTTTAGAGTTTGGAGACAGCTACTATATTGGGGCTAATGGAAGTCAGATACAAGTGAATCAATCAGCAATTTTTAACAATGAAATTTATGCTGCATGTAGCTCAAACTCCGGAATTAAAAAAGCAGATCTCGCCAATTCAAATTTAACAGACTTTCAACTATGGAGCTCTCTCAGCGCAGGAAATTTCAAAGCAGTCACCGTTTTTGGTTCAGGCCTCTATGCCACCAACTCAACAAATACACTCTTTGAAATTAACGGGACAACCCTTACCAATTTGTTTAACTATCCACAACCTGTAGCTGAGCTCAATGCCTCTAATAATACGCTCTTAGTAACGACCGACTCTAAAGTGTATCAATATGACGCCGGCTTTAATTTGATGAACATGTACTCAACGGCCCCAGAGTTTGATACGCGCTTTACTACTGCCCTCAAAATAGATGCGGTTGTGTATATTGGAACTATAGACTATGGTGTTATTAGACCGGACCCTTTATCCCTAGCTGGATTTGAAGAAATTCACCCGAAAGGCCCCTTAAAAAACAGCGTTTTTTCGTTAAGTTATGGCTATGGTAATTTATGGGTCTCTTATGGCGACTATTCAATATTCTTTAACCCATCTCCATCGAGGAATTATGGCGTTAGCAATTATGTAAACGAGAGATGGTTTAATACAACCTATGACAGTATACAGCAGGCTACAGGCACGACGATTTCAAACTTGAACACCATTTCAATTAACCCCTTAAAGCCGAGTCAAGTTTATATCAGCTCCTTTGCTGATGGACTCCTCGATTTTGAAAAAGAAGAATCAATCACTCTACTAGACGACAGCAATAGTAGTTTAGAGTCTTTGGTTTTACCAAGCAACCCTAATTATAAAAGCATCCGTATTTCAGGCTCTACTTTTGATCGAGATGGTAATTTGTGGGTTCTGAACTCCAAGGTTGATAATGCATTAAAAAAACTTAACCCAACTAGTTCGAGCTGGACTTCCTATGATTTCTCTGCAATTATCTCAGATCCTTTAAGTGAAGAACTTGGTTTCAGTGAAGTGGTTGTCGGACCAGACCAGACAAAGTGGATCGGATCTTATAGCAAAGGCTTAATCGGATTTAATGAAAGTGGAATGTTACTAAAAAACATTTCAGATGAAGATATTGCAAATCTTCCTACTACCTCTATAAAATCACTTGCATTAGATAAAAATAATGTACTCTGGATTGGCACCTACAGAGGGCTTAGAGTGCTTTATAATACCTCTAATTTTTTTACCGAAAATGCCGTAAGAACCCAGCCTATAATCATACTCGAAGATGGGTTGCCCAAAGAACTTTTAGCCCAACAGTTTATAACAGATATTATAGTGGATGGCGCTAATAATAAGTGGATCTCTACCGCCGATGCAGGGGTGTTTTATTTGTCATCTAGTGGTCAAAATACTATTTATCAGTTTACTAAAGACAATTCCCCACTCCCCTCAAACGGAGTTAACGATATGGCTTTGGACTCTGATAATGGAGTGATTTACTTTGGGACTAATCGAGGGCTAGTGGCTTTTAACACAGGGGGCTCTAGCACCAGTACAAGTCTTGAAGACATATATGTGTACCCCAACCCTGTCCGTCCTGGGTTTAATATGTCAGAAGATAAAATAAAGATTAAAAATATCAGTGAAAATGTTAACATTAAAATTACAGATGTTGAAGGAAATCTAGTTGCTGAAGCCCAGTCTAATGTAAACTTAAGATATAAAGGCTACAATCTTGAGATTGATGGTGGGACCGCTTATTGGAATGGTAAAAACTTAGCAAATAACACAGTCGCTTCTGGTGTGTATGTGGTGCTTTTTTCTGATTTTGATACGTTTGAAACTAAAGCCTCTAAAATAATGATCATACGCTAATGGTTGTCTCTACAAAAGCAATTGTCATCTCCAAAATTAAATATAACGACAGTGATCTTATTGTAAAATGCTATACAGCGTCTTCAGGGGTAAAAAGTTATATGATTAAAAATGCATTAAAATCTAAAAAAGGAAAGATTAGACCTGCTTATTTTCAACTGCTTTCACTCTTAGAAATCGAAGCAGACCATAAAGAGACAAGAAGTTTACATTATTTGAAAGAAGTGAGGCTATACAAACCTTATGAATCGTTACACACAAATATTTTCAAATCAACTGTTCTGTTGTTTTTGTCAGAAATATTGTCAATGATCTTAAATGAAGAGGAAGCAAACCGTCCTCTTTTTGAATATATAGAAACCACCTTGTTATGGTTTGACACGGTTGAAAACACTGGGGTTTTTCATCATCAATTTTTAATGGGCCTAACAAAATTTCTAGGAATTAATCCGGATACAGAAAACAATGAATTACCTTATTTTAATTTACAAGAAGGTAAATTCCAAGCCAACAGCTGGGAGCATTGTGTAACAGGTGAAAAATTAGAACTATTAAAACCCTTTTTAGGCACAAAATTTGATACATCCTTATTAATTGAGTTAAGCTCTTCCCAAAAGCAAGAGCTTCTAAATATGATTTTAGGCTATTTTAAATTACATTTGCAAGGCTTTAAGCACCCAAAATCATTAACAGTGCTAAGCCATGTTTACAGTTAAAATGACTCATCACTTTTTTAAATTTTTCATTTTTTTAGCTCTGAGCAGTTCCGCACAGCAGATTGTTGTGGCCGATGAAGTCAGTAAGGAGCCCATTCTTGGTTCGGCTGTCTTTAACTATCTAATGACAAAAACAGCGGTGTCGGATTTTGATGGTCGTGTTGAAATTAAAAATTTTCGAGACTTTGAAAAAATTTATTTTAACCACCTATCTTACCATAAAAATTCTTTCCGTAAATCGTCGATTAAAGACACTGTTTTTCTTTCCCCAAAATCAACTAGCTTAAACGAAGTTGTCATATCAGCCTCAAAGTTTGCGCAAAGTAAAAAAGAAGTGCCACAAAATATTATTAGTTTAGATTCTAAAGATATACAACTCTCCAACCCTCAAACAAGTGCAGACCTGTTAAGCAGTAGTGGCCGGGTCTTTGTTCAAAAAAGTCAGTTAGGAGGAGGAAGCCCTATGATAAGAGGGTTTTCTACAAATCGTCTTTTAATCACTGTTGATGGAGTTCGCTTAAATAATGCGATATTTAGAAGTGGAAATGTTCAAAACATACTCTCAGTAAATCCATTCAACGTTGAAAAAACAGAAGTTATATTAGGCTCGGGCTCAGTTATTTATGGAAGTGATGCAATAGGTGGGGTGATGAACTTTTACACCACGACACCTAAGCTTTCTAACACATCAAAACCTACTTTAAACACTCGAAGTACTATACGCTATGCATCTGCAAGTAATGAAAAAACAGCTCATTTAGATTTTAATTTAGGGTTTCAGAAATGGGGGTTCCACAGCAGTATAAGCGTATCAGATTTTGGCGATTTAAAGATGGGTAAGCAGGGCCCTGATGATTATTTAAGTCTGTTTTACAGCGAAGCCCTTAATGGACAAGACATGACGACCCCTAACACCACGCCAAGAGTTCAAAAATTTACTAATTTCAGCCAAATGCACCTCGCTCAAAAGGTGATTTACAAAATCAGTGATGATTTAAAATTTGACTTAGGAGTTCATTACTCCACAACCTCAGACTACCCAAGGTATGATCGTTTGAGGATTCTTAGCGAAGATGGTAATTTAAAGTATGCAGAATGGAATTATGGACCCCAAGATTGGTTACTGGCGAATATTCAAATGACTAAACTCAGTAGTCGATCTATGTTCTATGATAAAATTAAAATATCTGCTGCATATCAAAACTTTAAAGAAAGTCGAATAAATAGAACATTTAATTCAGATACTCGAAAAATCAGAAATGAAAATGTAGATGCTCTCTCTTTTAATCTGGATTTTAATAAGCAATTATCTGACCGATCGAATATCTCCTATGGTACAGAATTCATAGGGAATAAAGTAGGCTCTAAGGGCTGTTCAGAAAATCTATCGACAAGTGCTATAGAAGCTATCGCATCTCGATACCCAGATGGCTCTAAGTGGCAAACAATGGCTGCATATTTAAGTTATAAACACAAGCCAAGCACAAAGTTAACAGTACAGTCAGGAATACGTTACAACTATGTAATCATAGATGCTGATATATCTAATAATAATATATTCTATAACCTTCCGTTTGACACAGCAAATCTTGAGACAAGCGCAGTCACAGGCACCTTAGGTCTTAGTTGGGTTCCAAGTGATGTTTTTATGTGGAAGCTCAATACAACAACAGCTTTCAGAGCGCCCAATATTGATGACATAGGCAAAATATTTGACTCTCAAAATGGTTTAGTAGTAGTTCCTAATAGTAATCTTAAGCCAGAATACGCTTATGGAGCTGAGCTAGGGGTCACAGTCAACCTAAATCAATCTGTAATTTTTGATAGTTCGACGTATTACACCTACTTAAACAACGCTTTAGTTCGCAAACCTTTTGAGGTTAACGGAGAAAATCAAATGATGTATGACACGGAATTAAGTGATATACAGGCAATTCAGAACGCATCTAAATCTTGGATTTATGGGTTTGAAGCGGGAATAAAAATTCTGTTTTCTAAAGAATTAAAGCTGACATCACAGTATAGTTTCGTGCATGGAACTCAAGAAGAAACGCCGGGAGTTGAATTACCCGTGCGACATGTAGCACCTGTATTTGGAAATACACATATTATCTGGAAACACAATAAACTACAGATGGATGGCTTTATAAATTATAATGGTACTCTTAGAAGTTCAGATATCTCCGACGAGTTAGCAGACTATTTATTTGCTTTAGACAGCAAAGGAAATCCGTACGCACCATCATGGTACACCCTTAACCTTAGAGCGCAATTTGACTTTAACAGCTCAGTGTCCTTTGTGGGTGCTGTAGAAAACATAACCAATCAACGCTACAGAACCTATTCATCTGGAATCGCATCTGCCGGAACCAATCTTATTATGGCAATTAACTGTAAGTTCTAAGCATGTATCAGACCTATAAAACCTATACTGTAGAGGAAGCTCTAGCGAAACTTCAAAAATACTGCGCATATCAAGACCGTTGCCATAAAGAAGTTGAGCAAAAACTCAAACAAATGCGCATGATACCGGAGGCTATCGAACGTATCATTATAGCTTTAATTCAAGACAATCACTTAAATGAAGAACGCTTTGCTAAAGCCTATGTTAGAGGGAAATTTAGTATAAAAAAATGGGGGAAAGTACGCCTGACTTTAGAACTAAAACAGCGACAGATTTCTAAGTATGTTATCAAAACAGCCCTTGCAGAAATTGATCCAGATGATTACCTACAGGCATTTCATGCATTAGCTGAAAAAAAAGCCCCAACCCTAACCGAAGCAAATCCGTTTAAAAGAAAGAAAAAACTAGCGGACTACCTGCTCTATAGGGGCTGGGAATCACATCTGGTTTATGACAAAGTAAACACGCTTATCAACTAGAGTATTAGAACGAATATTTAACGCCTACTAAGACATTTCCTTTAGGCATTGGAACAAATCCTGTTTCAATATATTCCGCATTGAAAATGTTATTACCAATAATTGAAAGTTCAAAATCTGAAATAGTTAAAGTGGCCTGTACATCTACCACACTATAGCTTGTTCCAGACGCACGTTCAGCAAATTTATAGACAACACTTTGCGATATGTTTTTCAAAAACTGCGAGCGAACTGATGCCGTAAAATGATGTGTCAATGAATTGATAACATACTTAGAATAGGCAGTCTTCACGTCGTTTAGGTTTTCATCTAAATACGTATAGCCTAAGCTAATATTTTGAATGTATCGCCCGGATTTAAATCGTGAAGACACATTTAGTTCTGCTCCTGTAGAGTTTAGGCTCTTTAGGTTTGTGGCTTCCCATTTATCGTCTTCATTTTCTTTAGTATAATCAATCAAGTTGTCGGAGGATCTGTTAAAGATTGCAACGTATGCATTAAAGTTTGCTCCGAAGTACTTTAATCCAACCTCCTCAGAAAGCGCTTTTTCAGGTACTAAATTTTCGTTCCCTAAGTCGCGTGGTCCTACATAATATAAGTCTGTATATGTTGGTACTCTGTATGTATAACCAATATTAGCATAGGCTTTAACTTTATCATTAATAGCATAACCGACGTCGACCCCTGGGAAGGCGTGAAACTTAAAGTCTGAAAAGTAATTGACAGAGACTCCAGGAGTAATATCTAAGGTGTTATTTGCTAGAGAAAATCGATGTTCAACAAATAAATTAGCCATTAATCGATCCCGCTCTCCTAGATTAGTACTGGTCATAAATACCTTGGCCACATCAACTCCAAAACCAGTAATACCGGCAGTAGATGCATAGGAAGCATTAACTTGTATCCCTAATTTATTTGAAATATGTAAGTTTCTATAAACCTCAGGATTTTCGCGAACATATAAGTACATATCTTGATTTCGCTTCCAATAAGCACGAGGTGTGATCTTTAATTTTTCAGCTTTAAAACTTGTAGACAGCCCCACAAGACTACTTTGAGTTTCTTCATATTGGTCACGTGCATCTACAGCGTAAAATTGATTAGCCCCAAATTTTCGTTCAGAAAAATAACCAATCATTTCTATAGGATTTCTATTAGTATTGAATCGCCCTTTTACAAAATAATTTTTATTTTCAAAATCAGTATTATAGCGATAACCTTCTGAGGTGTTGACAGAAGCATGGGCGATAATCGATATAGGTCTGAAGATAGTAGAAGCTTGCCCTATAACGCTAGAGCCGCCTAGCTGCGCTCCTAGGGTTCCAGAGACTTGCTGTTGGTCGTAAGACCCTAGTCTATAGCCAATGGAATTTATACTATCGACACTGGATTTAGTGACAATATTAATCGCTCCTGTAAAGGCATTTTGTCCGAAAACACGTGCAGCAGGCCCTTTTATGATTTCAATGCGTTCGATCACCTCTAACGGTAACGCCATATTTAAGGTGTGGTGACCAGTCTGAGGATCTTCCACCTTGATGCCATCGATCAAAAGTAATGTCTGATCAAAACTTCCGCCGCGAATATATAAATCAGACTGCATACCATTGACCCCTTGACGTCTTACGTCGATCCCGGCCTCTTGTTGAAGGAGTTCTGCTAAATTAGTCGCTGGGCTTTCTTGTATATCTTTCGATGTAATGACCGTAATAGTCCGTGAGTTTTCTTTAAAAGGGAGTTCAATTCTTGCAGAAGTAATCGTAATAGAGTCCAATGCTTGTCCTTTTATAATCTCTTGAGCCACTGTATTTTTAGGTAAAAAAACACTCGCTATAAAAAGTAATAAATAAAGTCTAGGGTTCATAAAAGTTTTTGTTTCGTTTAGTCAGATTTATTTTACAAATATAGAAATACAAATGATAACCAAATTAATAATCCAATAAAGATGCCATATAATTTCATGAGCAAAAAAGACTAAACAGTATGAAAATAATTAATATTTTTATTTTAGTCAGACGGCAAATGCGCTACCTTTATGCCATGTTTGCTCTTGTTGATTGTAATAACTTTTATGCTTCTTGTGAGCGGGTTTTTAACCCATCCTTACGCAAAAAACCGATCGCTATTTTGTCGAATAACGATGGCTGCGTGATTGCGCGAAGTGATGAGGCAAAAGCACTAGGGTTACCTATGGGTGCGCCTGCTTTTAAGTATAAAGAGTTTTTTAAAGCAAACAATATCCAATTGTTTTCATCTAATTACGCGCTTTATGGCGACATGAGTAGCCGAGTTATGCGAATTCTAGAACAATTCTCACCAGATGTAGAAGTATATAGTATTGACGAAGCTTTCTTACAACTCAACGGTTTTGACTCCTGTAATCTTCGCGAATATGGGATAGAGATGCGGCAACGTATCCTCAAATGGACAGGGATTCCCACATGTGTTGGGATCGCGCCGACCAAAGCCTTGAGTAAAGTAGCGAATAAGATCGCCCGTAAATTTCCAAGAGAAACAGGCGGTGTCTATGTGATTGATAGCGAAGAGAAGCGCATTAAAGCCTTGAAGTGGACCCAGCTTAAAGATGTCTGGGGCATAGGCCCAGCTTTGCATAAGCGGCTTTCTGCTAAGCAATGTAAAACGGCTTACGATTTTGTTCAGCTCCATGATATGTGGGTGCGTAAAACCTTTTCAATTACAGAGTGGAAACTAAAAAAAGATTTAGAAGGAATCTCTAAAATTGGCCCAGAAACGATTAAAAACAAACGAGCAATTGCAACAACTAGAAGTTTTGAGTCCGCAATAGAAGATCTAGAAAACATTAAGGAGCGTATTTCAACATTTGCCTGTAGTGGTGCCGAAAAACTTCGTAAACAAGGGTCTAGCTGCCATATGATGCTTGTTTTTTTACGAAGTGATTATCACAAAAAAAACTCAGAACAGCACCGAGCTAGCGTCATGGTTAACATCCCCTTTCCGACTAATTCTAGTTTAACTTTAAGCGCGAATGCTGTAAAAGCAGTAGCCTCTATTTATAAAAAAGGCATTCAATATAAGAAAGCGGGGGTCATCTTTACGGGCATTGTTCCAACAGACAACCACCAACTGCAGTTGTTCAACAGTGAAAACCCAAAGCATTTACCGTTGATGCGTACGATTGACTTTATCAATAAAAAGTATCACCAGCCCAAGTTAAAATTAGGAAATCAAGACCTAAATCGCACCTGGAAAATGCGTCAAGAACACTTATCACCTCATTACACAACCAATTTAAAAGATATAATAACTGTCAAATGTCCATAAAAACCACCACCCCTCTTACTTTTTTCACTCCTGAAAACCTCAACACACTAGGGGCTGTTTATTTTGACACAGGAATATCTGCAGGCTTTCCGTCACCAGCGGAAGATTTTAAGCAAGAGCGACTATCGCTAGATAGCGAACTTATCAAAAATAAAGAAGCGACTTTCTTTGCACGCGTGAGCGGGCAATCAATGATAGATGCGGGACTTAACGACAATGATCTTTTAGTTATTGACAGAAGTCTCTCTCCAACGCATAATAAAATAGCCGTTTGCTTTTTAGATGGAGAATTCACAGTCAAACGACTTAAGGTTGAAAAGAATAAAGTCTGGTTACAACCAGAAAACAAAAACTACCAGGCCATACAAATCACAGAAGAGAATGATTTTGTAATATGGGGTATTGTTACTAATGTAATTAAAAAAGTATAATTTTTAAAGTTCTTTTCGAAGCCTTGCAACAGGAAGGTCTAATTGTTCGCGATATTTAGCAACGGTTCTTCGTGCTATTGGATAGCCTTTTTCTTTTAAAAGAAAGGCTAATTTTTCGTCTGTGAGAGGTTTTTTCTTGTTTTCTTCACTAATGATCGTATGTAATATGCTTTTTATCTCTCTAGTTGAAACTTCTTCGCCTTGATCATTAGTCATCGATTCACTAAAAAATTCTTTAATCAATTTGGTCCCATAAGGGGTGTCTACATATTTGCTATTTGCGACCCGAGATACTGTTGAAATATCCATCTCAATTTCATCTGCAATATCTTTCAAAATCATAGGTCTTAATTGCTGCTCATCACCAGTCAAAAAATAATTTTTTTGGTAATGCATAATGGTACTCATTGTAACAAAAAGTGTTTGTTGACGCTGTTTTATAGCATCTATAAACCATTTCGCAGCATCCAACTTTTGTTTTATAAATAAGACGGCTTCTTTTTGAGATTTTGTTTTTTCTGTTGAGGCCTTATAGCCTTTAAGCATTTCATTATAAGGCTGAGAAACATGTAGTTCGGGGGCATTTCTACCATTAAGACTCAGTTCTAATTCTCCCTCAACAATACTAATTGTAAAATCAGGGACTACATGCTCGATTGAGCGTGTATTGTTAGAAAAGGAGCTTCCTGGCTTCGGGTTCAAGCGTTCAATTTCTAAAACTGCATCTCGTAGTTGAAGTTCGGTTACATCAAACTTTTGCAATAATTTTTGATAATGCTTTTTAGTGAACTGATCAAACCCAGATTCAATTATATTACTTGCAAGACCGGTGTTTACAGTTTGAGTTTTGCGTTGTAATTGAAGGGCTAAACATTCCTGAAGGTTTCTAGCGCCTACCCCAGCAGGGTCTAACTGATGAACCACTTTCAAGGCAGATTCAATTGTTTTTTCATTTGTATATAAGTTCTGAGTAAAGGCTAAATCATCCATAATATCCAGTAGTGGCCGCCGGATATAGCCACTGTCATCAATACTTCCAATCAAAAATTCTGCAATTTGATACAGGTTGTCATTTAAAGAGAATGTATTAAGTTGATCAATGAGAAGTTGAGTGAAAGAGCTGCCCGAGGCAAATGGCATTGTTTTTTCCTCATCATCTGCACTATAGTTGTTTGCACTAAGTCGATATTCCGGGATTTCGTCGTCACTAAGGTAATCATCAACATTGATATCTTCAGCGCTTATTTGGTCGTTGTCTATATCATTCTCATTGGACTCAAACTCATCTTCGTAGGAAGTTTCCTGTTCTTTTCCGCTTTCAAGTGCCGGGTTTTCCTCTAGCTCTTGTTTGATGCGTTGTTCAAAGGCTAAGGTAGGCAGCTGAATCAGTTTCATCAGCTGAATCTGCTGAGGCGATAGCTTTTGTGATAATTTATATTGTAGGAATTGCTTGAGCATTAATTATTTCGGGTTTTTATAAAAATAAGAAAAAAACACTATGGAAGATATGTCAAGCACTATTGTTTTTAAACTGCACTAATCAAATTATCCTTAAAACTCTGCATTAAGAGGGGTTCGAGGGTAAGGAATTACATCTCTGATGTTACCCATACCTGTAGCAAACATGACGAGCCTTTCAAATCCGAGGCCAAACCCAGAATGGACAGCTGTTCCATATTTTCTCAAGTCCAAATACCACCAGAGATCTTCTTCTGGAATATCAAGATCAGCCATTTTTTCTTTTAAGACGTCTAGGCGTTCCTCTCGTTGAGACCCCCCCACAATTTCTCCAATGCCGGGGAATAAAATATCCATTGCACGGACTGTTTTTCCATCCTCGTTTAAGCGCATATAAAAGGCTTTAATTTTAGCAGGATAATCAAATAAAATCACCGGACACTTAAAGTGCTGTTCTACTAAAAACCGTTCGTGTTCACTTTGTAAATCAGCGCCCCACTCATCAATTAGGTACTTAAACTTTTTCTTTTTGTTAGGCTTAGAGTTTCTTAAAATTTCAATAGCCTCTGTATAACTAACACGTTTAAAATTATTGTCAACAATAAAACGTAGTTTTTCGGTTAGCGGCATTGGCGCACGTTCATTTTGAGGTTTAGATTTGTCTTCTTGTTCCAAGCGCTGCTCTAAAAAGGCAAGGTCTTCTTTGTTGTGCTCCAAGACATAACTAATCACGTACTTCATGAAATCTTCTGCTAAATCCATGTTTCCCGCTAAGTCCATAAAAGCGACTTCTGGTTCAATCATCCAGAATTCTGCCAAATGTCGAGAAGTATTTGAGTTTTCAGCTCTAAAAGTTGGGCCAAAAGTATAAACTTTCCCAAGTGCCATTGCATAGGTTTCTGCTTCAAGTTGTCCCGAAACAGTTAAGTTTGTTTCTTTTCCGAAAAAGTCTTTTGAATAATCAACCGCACCATCTTTAGTAAGAGGAGGGTTTTTAGGATCTAAGGTTGTGACTCTAAACATTTCACCAGCACCCTCTGCATCACTCCCAGTGACTATAGGTGCATGCATATAATAAAATCCATTTTTATTAAAATAGGAATGAATAGCAAAAGAAAGTGAAGAGCGTAGTCGCATCACAGCACTAAATGTATTTGTTCGTGTGCGTAAGTGTGCTTGTTCTCTTAGGAACTCCAGCGAATGACGCTTGGGTTGTAAGATTGTTTTTGAAACATCTTCCGGGTCTGCATCTCCTAAAATTTCTATAAAACTAACTTGAACCTCTACAGACTGGCCTTTACCTTGGCTTTCAACTAAGACCCCTTTGATGTGTACAGCTGCGCCTGTTGTGATGCGTTTTAACAATGCCTCATCCATACTTTCAAAGTCAACAACACATTGAATGTTTTGAAGGCAGGAGCCATCATTGAGTGCTATAAATCGGTTCGCTCTAAAGGTTCGAACCCACCCTTTGACTTCAATGTCAGCGTGTTTTAGTTCTTGAGTTAGTAAATGTGCAACAGTGCTGGTAGTCATAAGTCCATTTTTTAATACTGCAAATATAAAGTTTTAAGCTAAATTATTAGCCTCTGTTCTCGTCTTCTTCCATCGTTTCCTCCTCAGGGATGATATTTAGAGCAGGTTTTTTTAATATTTTTTTGTTTGCTATGCTACGCTCAAGGGAAAGCAATAAGCAAGGTAACAGTAATAAGTTGGCTAGCATTGCCAGTAAAAGTGTCGCAGAAATCAACACTCCTAACGCTACAGTACCTCCGAAATTAGAAGTTACAAAAACGGAAAACCCAAAAAACAGAACAATCGAAGTGTAGAACATGCTTACTCCTGTTTCTCTAAGTGCAGCGAACACCGATTTTTTAATAACCCAATGGTTTGCCAACAATTCTTGTCGGTATTTAGCCAAAAAATGAATAGTATCATCCACAGAAATTCCAAAGGCGATGCTAAAAACCAATATAGTTGAAGGCTTTATTGGCACACCAAAGTAGCCCATCATTCCTGCAGTTACCAGAAGTGGTAATAAGTTAGGAATTAATGAAATAATAATCATTCGAAATGATCGAAACATATAGGCCATAAAAAGCGAGATCAAAAAGATGGCTAATGCGAGAGATAAAATTAAATTTTTTACTAAATATTTTGTGCCTTTTTGAAACAAATAAGCCTTTCCAGTAATCGATACATCATAGAGGTCTTTAGGAAATACCTTATCAATTTGCGCAATAAGGTCTTCTTCAATACGCTCCATTTTGTCAATCCCGGTATCCTTCATAAAAGAAGTAATACGCGCATAACGACCCGTACTGTCAACAAAGTTTTTTAGTAAATCAACATCCGAAGACGCGTTTTTGGCATAGGACAAGATAAAGTTGTTTTCTTGTGCTGTTGGAAGTTGGTAATATTTTGGATTCCCATTGTAATAGGCTTGTTTAGAGTATTTCACTAAGCTAACAACCGATATTGGTTTAGAAAGTTCTGGGATTTCAACTATCAAGTCCTCAAGTGCACTCATCCGTTTTAAGGTTGAGAGTTTCATCACGCCTTTTTTACGCTTGGCATCAACTAAGATTTCAAGGGGCATTACCCCATTAAATTCACTTTCGTAAAATTCTATGTCACTGTAGAATTCTGCCTTTTTAGGCATGTCTTCTATGAGACTTCCCGTGGCTTTTATTTGAAAGATTCCTATTATGCTAATGGCAAGCAAGATTACCGCTGTGGAATAAATAATAATGTTGTGATGCTTAACAGTATGGTCAATCCAATCTCCTAATTGCTTAATCCAGCGCTTATTTAAATGCTCTAAATGCTTTTCTTTCGGAATAGGCATAAAGCTGTAAATAACAGGTATAATAAACAAGCACAATAGGAAGATGGCTATAATACTAAGGGAAGCAACGATACCAAATTCAGTAAGTAATTTACTTTGTGTTATTATAAAAGTCGCAAACCCTGAAGCAGTTGTTAGATTGGTCATTAAGGTTGCATTTCCAACCTTAGAAATGACACGCTGGAGAGATTTTGCTTTATTTCCATGCTTATTGACTTCGTGCTGATATTTATTAATCAGAAAGATACAGTTGGGAATTCCAATAACGATAATCAGTGGAGGGATAAGGGCGGTAAGCGCTGTTATTTCGTATTCAAGCAGGCCTAATATCCCAAAGGTCCACATGACCCCAATAACGACAACTGTCATTGATATAAAAGTTGCTCTGTAAGATCTAAAAAAGAAAAAGAAAATAAGGGAAGTGACTAAAATAGCGGCTAAGATAAACATGCTAATCTCATCAACAATATTTTGCGAGTTAAGAGTACGTACATAAGGCATGCCTGAGACTCTAACATTTAGGTTATATTTATCTTCAAATTCTTTTACTCTTGGAACTAGATGCTCCATAACAAATGCTTTTCGCTCAGGCGTATTAACAATAGATTTTTCTAGATAGATTGCACTTCGAATCGCTTCTGTCTCTTTATTAAATAGAAAGTTATCGTAGAACGGATACTGTTCAAATAATGCTTTCTTAAGCGTGTTTAGTTCCGATTGAGTTTCTACGGAGTCTATAATAAACGGGACAAGGTCAAATTGTTTTTTGGATTCATTTTTGACAAGCTTCTGTAGATCTTTAATAGCAATAACCCCTTCCACACTTGGATGGCTGCTAAAGCTTTCTGAAAAAGTATTCCAGGCATTTAATTTATCGACCGTTAATAACGTACTGTCTTTAACGCCCATGACAATTAAATTGCCTTCTTCTCCAAAGATGTCTAGGAAATTATTATACTCTAAATTGATAGGGTGATCGTCTGGCAGTAAGTTGGCTTCTGTATAAGTAAAGCGCATCTTATTCCACTGCATCCCAAAAAAGCCGGTTACAAGTACTACTAGAAATAAAATTATAAATCGATTCCTGAGAATAAGTCTTGCAACGGTTTCCCAAAACCCACTTGAAAAGAGTTTAAACATAGCCATTTTTGATGGCAATAAAGGTAAATAAAAGGAATTTAAAAGAAGGAAATTAACAAGTCAACTTAATATAAAAAAACGTTAAAAAAGATTAGACCGTGAGGATCTCTTTTTCTTTGGCGATGTAAAGATCATCCGCTTTTTTAACATGTGCGTCTGTAAGTACTTGTACGTCCATTTCAGCGTTTTTCTGAAGATCTTCAGATGCATCCTCAGTTTTCTTAATATCTGTATTGGCCTCTTTTCTTGCAGCCCGTATTGATATTTTTGCCTCTTCAACCTCGGCCTTTGCCTGTTTGGCTAATTCATGACGACGTTCTTCGGTTAATGGAGGGACACTAATGATAATTGTTTCCCCATTATTCATAGGATTAAACCCTATGTTAGCAATCATTATCGAACGTTCGATTTCTTGTAACATTCCTTTTTCCCACGGCTGAACGGTGATTGTTCGACCATCTGGAGTATTTACGTTAGCGACTTGAGCTAGTGGAGTTTGCGACCCATAATAATCGACCATTACACTCCCCAGCATTGCTGGACTTGCTTTTCCTGCTCGAATGTTTACAAATTGTTTTTCTAAATGCTTTAATGCATTCACCATCGATTCTTTTGTACTGTCAAGTATAAAATTTATTTCTTCGTTCATTTGGAAACGTTTTAAATATCTAAGTTATGTTAACTCACTGTGGTTCCGATAGCATCACCAGCAACAATTTTAAGGAGATTTCCTTCTGTGTTCATGTCAAATACAATAATAGGTAAATCGTTTTCTTGACTCAGCGTAAAGGCGGTAGTATCCATGACCTTTAGGCCTTTTTGGAGCACTTCCTTAAAGCTAATGGTGTCAAACTTAACAGCGGTTTTATCTTTCTCAGGGTCTGCACTATAAATCCCATCAACACGCGTCCCTTTCAAAATCACATCAGCCTCAATTTCAATAGCTCTTAACACGGCAGCTGAATCTGTTGTAAAGTATGGGTTTCCGGTACCACCACCAAAAATCACAACACGTCCTTTTTCTAAATGTCGAATTGCTCGGCGTCGAATAAAAGGCTCTGCCACTTCATTAATTTGTATCGCAGATTGTAAGCGTGTTGGGATATCCGCGTTTTCTAAAGCACTTTGTAATGCCAGGCCATTAATAACGGTCGCAAGCATTCCCATATGATCTCCTTGGACTCGGTCCATACCGTTACTAGCTCCAGCAACTCCTCTAAAGATATTGCCACCACCAATGACAATTGCCACTTGGATGCCCTGATCTGTTAACTGTTTAATTTCATTGGCATAATCTGACAAGCGATCTGGATCAATTCCATAATTTCGATTTCCCATAAGGGCTTCTCCAGATAGCTTAAGTAAAATTCTTTTGTAAGTCATAGTGATGTTGATCGTTTCACAAATATAAGCAATATCTTAAATCCAAAAATAGTAAATGTTATGAATTCTAAACAAATTGTTGATCTGTTTTAGTTTTAATCTCCAGCTGAAGTAATGATAATGGTGTTATTTAAAAAAAAAGCCTCGATTTATCGAGGCTTTTTTTTTAAATAACAAGGGATGTTTAACCTAAAGATACACGCTTAAATTTAGTGATATTTACCTCACCATAACTTGCAACATACGTTGCAACTCTTACTTTATCGTCTTTGATAAAGTTTTGGTCTAACAAACATTGTTCTTGATCTAAAGTCGTATTATCGGATATAAAACGTTCCATTTTTCCTGGTAGAATTTTGTCCCAAATTTGCTCTGGCTTTCCTTCTGCTTTAAGTTCTGCTTTAGCAGCGTCTTCAGCTTGAGCTAAGGCATCTTGAGTTAATTGGGCCATTGATATATACTGAGGAATATTTTTTAGCGTTTTCCCTAAACGTCCTAATTCAATATTATCTTTTTCAATTACTGCAATTCTAGCTTCTGTTTCAGAGGCAATAAATGCAGGGTCAAAATCTTTATATGAAAGAGTTGTTGCTCCCATAGACGCAACTTGCATCGCTAGGTCCTTTACTAAAACAGCAGCATTGTCAACTTTCGAAGAAAGACCTACAACAGCAGCAATCTTATTAATATGTACATAAGAACCCACATAAGCAGCTTCTACTTTTTCAAACGCCTTGATGTCTAGTTTTTCTCCGATAACTCCGGTTTGCTCGATAAGCTTATCCGCTACCGTCATCCCTCCAAAATCAGCCGCTAAAAAGGCTTCTTTGGAATCTTGTTTTAAGGCGATATCTCCAAACTGGCTAGCAAGTGCTAAAAAATTTTCGTTTTTACCAACAAAATCAGTTTCACATCCCAAAACAATAGCAACCCCTATTGTGTTGTCATCATTAATTTTAGCAACGGCAGCACCCTCTGAAGAGTCACGATCGGCTCTATTTGCAGCTACCTTTTGACCTTTTTTACGAAGGTTGTCAATAGCCTTGTCAAAATCTCCTTCCGCTTCTACTAATGCTTTTTTACAGTCCATCATTCCGGCGCCTGTAGCTTGTCTTAATTTGTTTACTTCTGCAGCTGTTATCTTTATCATGATTCAATAGTTTAAAAAAAGTCGTTAAAATTTTCCGTGAGAAGAACTTAACGACTTTGTTATTACTTAATTACTTATAATTAATTTTTATTCTTTTTCTTCCTTAGTATCCTCTAACGCTGGAGCTTCTACTGATTTTTCAGCTTTAGGTGCTTTTTTCGCCTTAGGAGCTTTTACTGCTTTTTCAGCTTTAGGTGCTTCTACTGCTTTTTCAGCTTTAGGTGCTTTTTTCGCCTTAGGTGCCTCTACTGCTTTTTCAGCTTTAGGTGCTTCTACTGCTTTTTCAGCTTTAGGTGCCTCTACTGCTTTTTCAGCTTTAGGTGCCTCTACTGCTTTTTCAGCTTTAGGTGCTTCTACTGCTTTTTCAGCTTTAGCTGCCTCTGCTTCTTTTTCAGCATCTTTACTGTCTTTTTCAGCTTTTCTTTCTGCTAAACCTTGAGCGATTGCATCAGTAACATTCGTAAGTATTTTATCTATAGATTTAGAAGCATCGTCATTTGCAGGGATCACGTAGTCCACTTGTCTTGGATCTGAGTTCGTGTCAACCATTGCAAAAATAGGGATATTTAGTTTTTGAGCTTCTTTAATTGCGATGTGTTCGCGTTTAATGTCAATTACAAATAGTGCAGCTGGAAGACGCGTCATGTCAGAAATAGAACCTAAATTCTTTTCTAATTTAGCTCTCAAGCGATCTACTTGTAAACGCTCTTTCTTAGAAAGTGTTAAAAACGTACCGTCTTTTTTCATACGGTCAATTGAAGCCATTTTTTTAACAGCCTTACGAATTGTAACAAAGTTAGTTAACATTCCACCAGGCCATCTTTCAGTAATGTATGGCATGTTTACGTTTCCTGCTTTTTCAGATACGATGTCTTTTGCTTGTTTTTTTGTCGCAACAAATAATATTTTACGACCGGACGCTGCTATTTTAGCTAAAGCTTCAGAAGCTTCTTCTAGTTTTGCAGCTGTCTTGTAAAGGTTAATGATATGGATGCCGTTACGCTCCATATAAATGTATGGAGCCATGTTAGGGTCCCACTTTCTTGTAAGGTGTCCAAAGTGCACACCGCTGTCTAATAAATCTTTTACTTCTACTAATGCCATTTTGTAATAGTTTACGTTCTGTTGAATTAGCAATGCTTAAGTGGCTTATGATTTAAGGCCTTATGCATTTAGATGCTAAACTAAGTCTTAGTGGTTGGCCCACTATAGACAACAATAACTGGTTTATAATTAAAATATTAACGTTTAGAGAACTGGAATTTTTTACGCGCTTTCTTCTGACCAAATTTCTTACGTTCAACCATTCTAGGATCTCTTGTTAATAAGCCTTCTGGTTTCAGAATCCCTCTGTTCTCTTCATCTAATTCGCACATTGCACGAGATAAAGCTAAACGAACTGCTTCTGCTTGACCTGTAACACCTCCACCAAATACATTTACTTTTACATCAAAGTTACCCTCATTGTTAGTCAATGCTAACGGTTGATTTACCTTGTATTGTAAAGTCGCTGTTGGAAAATATGTGTTTACATCTTTTTTGTTCACGGTAATAGTTCCTTTTCCTGTAGAAACATAAACTCGTGCTACGGCCGTTTTTCTACGACCAATCTTGTGAATAACCTCCATTAGTTAACTTCGTTTAAATTGATTGCTTTTGGTTTCTGTGCTTCATGAGAATGCGCAGCACCAACTACAACGTTTAGATTACGGAATAAAGCAGCGCCTAATTTGTTCTTAGGGAGCATTCCTTTTACTGATTTTTCAACTAACCTTGCTGGATCTTTAGAAAACATCTCTGTAGCAGTTAGTGACCTTTGTCCTCCTGGATACCCTGTATGGCGGATGTAAGTTTTCTCACTCCATTTATTTCCAGATAAGTTTATTTTTTCTGAATTTATAACAATAACGTTATCTCCACAATCAACGTGTGGAGTAAAATTAGTCTTGTGCTTACCTCTTAAAAGTATTGCAATTTTAGAAGCTAAACGTCCTAACGTTTGCCCTTCTGCATCTACCAAAACCCATTCTTTATGAACAGTAGCTTTGTTAGCTGATATCGTTTTGTAGCTTAATGTATCCACACTGGTTATTTTTTCTAATTAAACATTCCTCCTTAAAAAAGAGTTTGCAAATCTACAATTATAAATTGTTATTAACAAAATCTAATCTGTCTTTTCTTTTCAATTACTTTCATTGTTTGTAGGCTGCGTGCTCATGATCATTTATGATTGAATTCTATTCCAGTGTAATAAAGTTTAACAAAAAATTTAATATCTTACAATTAGGATTGTTCATATTTGCCTCCTTACTAAATATTAACCTCTTTAGGCTTATGTTTACCCCTGTTCTATGAAGTTCTTTATAAACATCTTTTTCGGCTTGATTTTATGCTGTCAATTGTTAGCTCAGCAACTGCCCCCTAAGATATACACTACATCTAATATAACAAGCGCTGTACCCCCGACTATTGATGGTGTTTTAGACGATTCTGCATGGAATTCTGTTCAATGGGGTACAGATTTTATCGAAGTGATCCCAAATGAAAACACCCTGCCCTCTGTCCAAACGAAATTTAAGATTTTATACGACCAAAAACACATATACATTGCCCTTAAAGCACTTGACCCAGAACGCGAAACAATTACCAGTCGCCTATCTAGGCGCGATGGCTTTGTAGGCGATCGTATGAATGTGCTTATTGATAGCTATCATGATCTTCGAACGGCGTTCTTATTCACGGTGACTGCTGCCGGAGTTCGAGGGGATGAGATTATTACAGACAATGGAGATAATATTGACGATAGCTGGAATCCTATTTGGAGTACTAAGGCTGTTATCGATGCGGATGGATGGTCTGCAGAAATGAAAATCCCCTTGAGTCAATTACGATTTGGTGATGACTCAAAACAGATTTGGGGGCTAAACATTACACGTAATTATTTTAAAAAAAATGAATTGTCTGCATGGGACCGAATTCCTGTAGGATCTGCTGGTTGGGTTAGCGAGGCTGGTGAACTTCATGGCTTACAAAATATAAAACCTCAAAAGCAAATTGAAATTCAACCTTTTACAGTCAGTAAGTTAGATCAATTTCAGGCAGAAGCAGGAAATCCCTATTTGGATGGTAATGATTTTAATTTCAATGCTGGCTTAGATGCAAAGTTTGGAATTACAAACGACTTGACACTTGACGTGACTATTAATCCTGACTTTGGTCAAGTTGAAGCGGATCCCGCTGCCATAGCATTGGATGGATTTGAGGTCTTTAATAAGGAGCAACGTCCATTCTTTGTTGAAAATAAAAATATTTTTAATTATCAATTTTCAGGAAACCGCGATAACTTGTTTTTTTCTCGCCGCATAGGTAGGAGCCCACAAGTTCTCTCAGATATTCCAGTAGATTCATTTGTGGATCAGCCTCAAAACACTACTATTTTAGGGGCTGCAAAATTTAGTGGAAAGACTAAAAACGGCTGGTCCATTGGAATTTTGGAAAGTATGACTTCCAAAGAATATACAACAATAAACAGTAATGGAAACACCAACGAATCTCTAGCCGAGCCCTTTACTAATTACTTTGTAGGCCGTATTCAAAAAGATTTTAATAATAAAAACACTTTTTTAGGAGGGATGTTCACAGCAACAAATCGTTCACTTACTCAAGAGGTATTGGAACTGAAAAGGTCTGCCTACTCTGGAGGAATTGACTTAAAACATCAATGGAAAAATAGAGCTTATTATATAGATGCTAACATGGTCGTTAGCCGTGTAAATGGAAGTAAAAAGTCCATTCAACTTACTCAAGAGAATTTAACACACTTATTTAACAGAGTTGATGCAAGCCATTTAGAGGTTGATCCAAATCGGACCTCTCTTACAGGTACTGGCGGCCGCTTTGATTTTGGCAAGGTAGGAGGTCAGCATTGGAATTATAACGCTGGATTTAAATGGGTATCTCCAGAGCTTGAGCTGAATGATATTGGCTTTTTAAGAAAGGCTGATGAAATTACTCAATTTATTAATCTCAAATACAGAATAATAAAACCGGTTGGTGTATTTCGTGATTTAAGATTTGATATAAGTCAATTTTCAAAATTTGATTTTGAAGGCAATTATAATAGACTGCAATATGATTTTAATACAGATATTCGTTTTGTTAATAACTGGACCATTGATTTTGGACTTGCCTACAAGCCACGAAACTATTTGAACACCACTCTTAGAGGGGGTCCGAGGTGGCGTATATCTAAAAATGGTTATCAATATCTTTTTGTGAATTCAGATAAAAGAAAAAGATTCTACTCCAAATTAGGGGTAATAAGTTCCCAGTCAAAGGAAAATGAATCTTCTTTTATAAAAATTGAAGCGGAATTAAACTATCAGCCAACGAATGCCCTTAATATTTCACTAGCTCCCGAGTATAGTTCACGACCTAGCAAAACCCAATATGTAACACAAGCTGTTTACGGAAGTGGGACTCGTTATGTTTTAGGGACCATTGACAATCAAACGTTTCAGGCGTCTATTCGTTTAAATTACACGTTAAATCCAAATCTATCGATTCAGTATTACGGTCAGCCCTTCGTGTCGCGGGGTGTTTACAAAGACCTTAAATACGTCACTGATGCGACTGCAAGCCGCCTTAATAACCGCTTCGAAATTTATAATAATGAACAGCTTAGTCTAAATCAGGGGGTTTATAGCGTTGATGACAACTCCGACGGGACTGTAGATTACAGTTTCGATAACCCTGATTTTTCACAAGTTCAATTTAACTCAAATTTAGTTCTCCGTTGGGAGTATATTCCCGGCTCTGAACTGTTTTTAGTTTGGTCTCAAGGCGTTGCCAGTCGTGTTTCGTCCACTAGTGGATTGTTCGAAGACTTAGAAACGGGTATTTTAGATCAACGCCCTCAAAATATTTTCTTAATCAAAGCCACGTATCGTTTTGTATTGTAAGGAAAAAAATTTTACCCTAAAAAAGGATGTTTATTTATTAAAATTATATTGTCAAAATATATTTTAGAAGTATCTTTGCATCTCAAAATGTGAAGAAATTTCACCTTTATGCCGAACAACACTTATACATTGACTACGCCGACTTCATTCCTTGCTGATTTTAAGGCAGTGACTAAAATGGGGCTATCCATCAGCGTTGTGTTTTCATCCTTAGCTGGGTATTTATTAGCGGCAGAAATCGTTAATTTTACTACTTTATTACTTTTAGCTGTTGGGGGGTATTTTATGGTTGGAGCCTCAAATGTGTTTAATCAAATTATTGAGCGAGACCTAGATGCCTTAATGGATCGTACCAAAAACAGACCGATCCCTACTGGGCGCATGAGTGTTACTTTTGCTTTTGCTTTAGCAGTAACTTTAGCCGTAGTTGGCCTCTCTATTTTATATAGTATTAATGAAAGAACGGCTATGTTTGGCGCGATATCCATATGCCTTTACACAAGTGCTTACACACCATTAAAAACAAAAACACCACTATCGGTATTTGTTGGTGCAATCCCAGGAGCAATTCCTTTTATGCTAGGTTGGGTTGCAGCAACCGGAAAATTTGGCATTGAACCTGGTGTACTATTTATGCTACAGTTTTTTTGGCAATTTCCACATTTTTGGGCCATCGGCTGGTTTCTACATGACGACTATCAAAAGGCAGGATTCAATATGTTGCCGACAGGACAACGAGACAAAGGCACTGCACTTCAGGCAATTATTTATATAGTTTGGACACTCTTGATTTCAATTGTACCTGTTTTTGGTTTTACAGGAGCTTTAAGCCTATCTATACTAGCCGCAATTTTAGTTTTTGCCTGTGGACTCCTATTTTTGTACTACGGCTTTCAGCTTTTTAAACATCAAACAGAGAAAGCATCGCGGGAGCTGATGCTTGCAAGTGTTATTTATATAACCGCAATTCAAATTATATACGTTTTAGATAAATTTATTAGACTATGGATTTAACACAAGGGACTACAGAAGAAAAGCAAAAGCGTGCTAAAAAAATGATGCTCTGGTTTGGAATTATTTCACTGGTCATGTCTTTTGCGGGGCTTACCAGTGCCTTCATAGTGAGTAGTTCACGGGAGGATTGGTTAGAAAACTTTATTCTGCCAAGTGCTTTTACTTACAGTACTTTAATCATTGTATTAAGTAGTGTTCTATTGTTTTTGGCAAAAAAGACTTTTAAGAATAGCCAATCAGCAATTACAACATCGCTTTTAATTGGTGCTTTTGTACTTGGAATTGTGTTTATTTACTCTCAGGTACAAGGGTTTAATCAAATAATTGCATCGGGATACAATTTTACGGGACCAACAAGTAACATCACAATGTCTTATGTATATGTCATAGCTGTCGTTCATATTATACATGTTTTGGCGGGAATTATATGCCTCTTTGTAGTCATTATCAATCAATTAAATAAGAAATATTCAAATAAAAATAGACTCGGGTTTGACCTTGCCTCTAACTTTTGGCATTTCGTAGATATCTTATGGGTATACCTCTTTATCTTTTTATATTTCTTTAACTAAATAAAATGCTTATTTTTGCACAACTCAAAAAATAAATTACCCTTATGGATTCTACAGTAGCTAGCAACGGAACAGAAGGAAAAACTTGGGGTGGAGGCAACAAGCCACTAAAATCAAGTTATGGTAAAATGATGATGTGGTTTTTCATCGTTTCCGATGCATTAACCTTTTCAGGCTTTTTAGCAGCCTATGGATTTTCGAGATTTAAATTTATTGACTATTGGCCTATAGCCGATGAGGTCTTTACACACGTTCCATTTTTGCATGGACAAGAACTTCCTATGATTTACGTTGCTTTCATGACATTTGTTTTGATTATGTCATCTGTAACTATGGTTTTAGCCGTAGATGCAGGACACGAAATGAAAAAAAATAAAGTCATTTGGTATATGTTTTTCACAATAATAGGTGGTGCTATTTTTGTTGGGTCACAAGCTTGGGAGTGGGCGACCTTTATACAAGGAGATTATGGAGCTGTACAAACTAATGGTGGAAACATATTACAGTTTGGAGAATATAAAACAATTGATGGCGATCTCGTATTTAAGCGTGTCGCGGTCGAGGAATTCACAACAGCTTCGCATACAGAACGCACTCAACACGAAAACAAGAACGGACTCTGGTTTGTAAATGAAGGTGCCTTACCTGCGTTTTCTGTAAATGACGTATATAACGGACTAGAAGCACACCCTTCAATTTTGGTGCGAACACAAACTATTAACGAAGAAGGTGAGAAAACAGTGCTTTCCAGAGAAGCTTCTTTAAATCAAGTGAAAAATAACGGAAAGCGTTATGTAAAGGGTGCTAATCTAGAAGTTAATGAATATGGAGCACCGCTATTCGCAGATTTCTTTTTCTTTATCACAGGATTCCACGGATTTCACGTCTTGTCTGGAGTGATCATTAATATCATTATTTTCTTTAATGTTATTATTGGAACGTACGAGCGTCGAAAAAACTACGAAATGGTAGAAAAAGTTGGTTTATATTGGCACTTTGTAGATTTAGTTTGGGTATTTGTATTCACATTCTTTTACCTAGTTTAATTATATAATTTTTTAAAATGGCAGATCACGCACATAAATTAGAAATTTTTAGAGGCTTAATTAAGTTTAAGTCTAACACACAGAAAATTTGGGGGGTTCTTATATTACTCTCTATTATTACCGCAGTAGAAGTTGTTTTAGGTATCTTCAAACCGGCTTCTTTAATGACTCCCTCAATGACGCCTTTTGAAGGTGGCTTTGGAGCGCTTCTGGGTAATATAGTCTTTTCAGGATTTATTTACATGAAAAGTTTAAACTTGTTATTTATTGTGCTTACCATTATAAAAGCATATTATATTGCTTGGGATTTTATGCACTTACGTGACGAAACAAAAGCACTACGAAGATTGGTTGTTTGGACTACAATTTTTTTAATTTCATACCTTCTCTTTATCTTACTCCAGGAAGCCGGTTATATTGAATCTGTTTATACAAATGGATTTGTGAAACGTGACTTTTAAAAAATAGATAAATATTAACATTTAAAGGCGGCTTAATTAGGCCGTCTTTTTTATTTTTGTACTATGAATATCACCAAATTTAAAAAGCCTTTTGTGCTCACAGTTCTGTTTTTTTTACCAGTTCTGTTTTTGTTGTTTTTATATCCTTCAAAACATAATTATAAGACACTTGATATTCTTAAAAAAGACCTACCAGAACTTACCAATTTCGTTGATAAGAATGGAGACGACTTAAGTTTAGAAAACCACCTCACAGTATTAGGGTTTTTAGGCGAGACTCCTATGGATGATGCTATTTTGGCTCTCAACTTAAAAGAGCTCGTTTATGATAAGTTCAGAGGTTTTAAGCGGTTTCAGATTGTGGTTTTAGTGCCTGAATCAGCTAAAGATCAAGTAATGTTATTAGAAAAAGAGTTGAACCAATATGAGTTTTTGGAGTATTGGAAGTTTGGGTTTGGTACTAAAGAAGACGTATTGGCGGCATACCAAGCGCTCAAAATATCTACAGTTTTAGATGCTAATCTAAAAACATCTGATGTTTTTATTATTGATAAAGAACGAAATCAAAGAGGACGTTTAGACGATCGCGATAAAAATGAAATAAAAAGAAATTCACCTATCTTCGGACTCAGTTCATATGACTGTCTTGAAGTTTCCGTACTAAAAAACAAAATGAGTGAAGATGTACGGATTCTGTTTACAGAGTACCGTCAAAAGCGAAAGGGAAACTTTAATTCTACAAGTCGTAGAGCAGACGATTTAAAAGGAAATGAAAAAAACTAATTATTCATATGTCGGGGTTTCGTTTATCATTTTAATTTTTGGAATTATTGTGATTCCAAGAATAGTAAATCGGATTCAAAATAAGGATATTACGCGCTCTGAGAGTCGAAGCAAAGACGTCAAGCTGACTGTTGCTAATCGAACAGCTCTTTCCTATCTTGTTATAAATGGTCAGAAAAAAAAAGTAATGCCATTTAGTTTTATTAATCAAAATGGAGCGTTAGTTTCCAATAAAGACTATAAAGGGAAAGTATATCTGGTTGAATTCTTTTTTTCTACATGTCCAACAATTTGTCCTAGGATGACAAAAAATCTAGTTGACATTCAAAATACATTTCCAAAACGAAGTGATTTTGGCATAGCCTCCTTTACTATTAATCCCGATTATGATACTCAAGAAGTCCTCAAAGATTATGCTGAAAACAACGGAGTTACCAATCCCAATTGGAATTTCATGACAGGTGATAAAGATGAAATTTATAACCTTGCAAATGCAGGCTTTAACCTGTATGCGTCAGAGGTTGGAGGTGCTGCTGGCGGATTTGAGCACTCCGGTAATTTTGCACTGATTGATAAAGAAGGGTATATTCGCTCCAGAACGGATGCTTTCGGAAATCCTAAAATATATTATAAAGGGATTATTAGTCAGGCGGAGCAATTTGATGAAGACGGGGAATCTGAAGATATTACGGCTTTAAAAGAAGATATTTTAAAATTATTAGGAGATGAAAAATAAAACTACGAAAAGTAAATACCAACTTTGGGTTAACATAGTATCAGTGGCAATTCCAGTGGTCGTTGCTCTTTTATTCAAGGTCCGCCTTCCTAATGTAGAGCCGTTGTCATTCTTACCGCCAATATATGCATCTATAAATGGTCTAACGGCTCTTTTATTGGTTTCTGCACTAATTGCAATTAAAAACAAAAAGAGACGTGTTCACGAAACTTTGATGAAAACAGCAATAACCTGTTCTTTACTTTTCTTAGTCATGTATGTGGCATATCATATGACGAGTGACTCCACAAGTTATGAAGGTCCAGTTGCCACCCTTTATTATACAATTCTAATAAGTCATATATTACTTTCTATTATCGTGATTCCATTAGTTTTGATAAGTTATGTAAGAGCTTATCTAGGCGAGTATTCGGCGCATAAAAAAATTGTTAAGTTTGCCTATCCAGTTTGGCTATATGTTGCTGTGACTGGTGTAATTGTTTACCTTATGATTTCACCTTACTACATCTAAATTTTGAAAAAAGCTATTTTGTTTCTTGGTTTAATAATGCAGGGGATAAATCTACACGCACAGTGCGCAATGTGTAGAGCAGTTCTTGAAAGTGAAGTCGGCCAATCGACAGCAAAAGGGGTTAATAATGGAATTGTTTATTTGATGGTAATACCTTATCTACTTATTGGGGGACTATCTTTTTATTTGTACCGCTATTTGAGAGAAAATAAAAAATAAACCTAGAAGCTTACCAACTCCCTAAATAGCGTCTACCGTTTCAAGGAGAAGTGAGCTCTTAGTATTTCTGGGTTTCCAGTGGTTGGATCTGTATAGTCTAATGTGAACCAGTAGTCACTTGAGGGTAGTTGTGCACCATTATAAGTACCATCCCATCCTGGCCCTGACGGACTGATTTGTTTGAGTAGTTTTCCAAATCTATCAAATA
>Ga0209119_1000303_pt1 | contig 49876 bp, 51 predicted proteins | sample COG_03_FD_184747 | JGI IMG/M metagenome (GOLD analysis project Ga0209119, IMG submission 184747) | Pelagic Microbial community sample from North Sea - COGITO 998_met_03 (SPAdes) (version 2) | ecosystem: Environmental > Aquatic > Marine > Neritic zone/Coastal water | place: Helgoland, sampling...
CAACATAGCTTCGCGTCTCAGCCCACAAGGCGGCGACGCGCTTCAACCGCGTCTGCTGGGCCGCCGACGAGGGCGGCAGAGCAACCGCCGCATTGCCGTTTATTAGATCGCCGAGGCGGGTATCAAACTCAGCGCGAGCCTCTGCCAACAAGGGGAATGCAGCCATACCGCCAGCCGCCGCTTGGCTGCCTTGGCTCGCCATCTCCTGGGACAAAATGTTTAACGCGTTTGAATGACGTAAATAGGCCGTTGATTTCTCCACATCCTGATTCACTAAATAGTAATTCCCGATATAACCGGCGACGAGCAACACCAACGTCACAACGAGCCAAGTTATCTTCCGGTTTTTCATCATTGCGTCTTTGCCACTGGGTTGTTCCGCCATTTTTTTTCCTTGTTGGGTGTTAACTGATCCGGCTCAAACCTGGTTTGACAGCGTCTCAAGCCCGGGATCTGCGACCAGCGCTTTCAAACTCATGACTGGCCAAACTGCACCAGCGACGCGATAGCCGCCCTTGATAAAAGGTTGAAATATCACGTCAACTTCATCGATAGTCTCGGCATAGGCATCGCTCGGGAAGTGCTGCATACCCAGCGATTCATCGACCAAAAATCCAAAATAATGCTCTTCATCCTCCACTGCCAGAACGCGGCGCTGAACACGAGGTAAAGGCGAGTTAGCGCCAAAAAAAGTCGCCAGATCGAGCAGTGCCATGAGGCTGCCGCGAATATTCGCGATGCCGATGACAAAGGGTTTAACCCCTGGTAAGCGGGTCGAAGCGGGCAGACGCATCAACTCCGCAACCTCATTCATCGGGGTCACGAAGCGCTGGCCCAACAGACTAAATCCCAGGCCGTTCCAGTGGGTCTGGGCCGTCTCCTTCGCCGGTAACTCAACGGCGATCTGCTGGCTTCGTTGCGCCAACGCGGTTAAAACGGCTAAGGCATCCTGACTACTCATGATAGAAGCCTGCTCATGCTGAAAGCACGCTGCGCATCGCGGCAAACAACTTCGCTTTATCAACGGGTTTGGTGAGATAGGCCTGAGCGCCCTGACGGCGACCCCAGACCTTATCGGTCTCTTGGTCCTTGCCACTGACTATAATGACAGGAATATGACTCGTTTTTTCCCCTCGACAAATCAGCCTAGTCGCTTGAAAACCATTCATTCCGGGCATCACAATATCCATCAGGACCACATCCGGTTGCTCTGTGTTCGCCATGGCAACGCCATCACGGCCATTTTCCGCGGCGATGACCTCATAGCCGAGACTCTCCAGAAGTTCTCTAAACTTAATGAGCTCCGACGGTGAGTCATCAACCACCAATACTTTGGGCATTCCCTAAACACTCCTGAACATGGTGCTAATCAACTCACTTAACATGATCTCTTATGGCGCTCAGAAGCTCATCTTTGCTAAAGGGCTTAGTCAGATATTGATCAGACCCGACAATCCTTCCCTTGGCTCGATCGAACAGACCGTCTTTACTGGACAACATGATGACCGGCGTCTGTTTGAAAGCCTGGTTATTCTTGATCAAGGCACAGGTTTGATAGCCATCCAATCGTGGCATCATGATATCGACGAAGATAATAGCCGGCTGGGTATCTGCAATTTTTGCTAAGGCGTCGAATCCATCGGTTGCCGTCGTGACATCACAACCGGCCTTGCTCAACAACGTCTCCGCTGTTCGGCGAATCGTTTTGCTATCATCGATGACCATGACCCGGACACCCTCAAACTTGTCTTCCATATCGCTCCACTTATCCAGAAATACCAGCCCGAAACTGAGTAATGCACTATCCTTAGGCAACTTGGCCGATTTTTTAGCACGGCCCTTAAATTCAATCCATCCCTAGCAGACAGGCAAAGGATTTTTGCCCATAAGCGGTATAAGTGGTTTACAATTATCGGCGCCTGAGCCGGCCGGGCGAAGCCGACGACCATCGAAGAGGAGTTTTGATCTTGAGTTTTATACTGGGTGTTGTAATGGACCCCATCGAATCGATCAACCCAAAAAAAGACAGCACCCTGGCGATGATGCTCGCCGCGCAAGCTCGCGGCTGGACAATCTATTGCATGCAGCAGTCAGACCTACTGATCAAATCAGGTGAAGTGCATGGTCGTTTTTCAGAGCTCGAAGTACGCCATGATATGCATGACTGGTTCAGCATTAAGGCGATTCATGAAGGTCCATTAATAGAGCTCGATGCGGTGTTGATGCGCAAAGACCCACCCTTCGATATGGAATATATCTACACGACCTACATGCTGGAGATGGCTGAGCAGGCAGGGCTGCGGGTGCTCAATCGACCAGGCAGCATTCGAGACTGCAACGAAAAGCTGTTTGCCTTGCAGTTTCCTCAATGCTGCCCGCCACACTTGGTGAGCCGCGACCCGGCTCATCTGCGAGCATTTCATACAGAGCACCAGGACGTCATTTTTAAACCCCTGGACGGTATGGGTGGGGCGTCTATTTTTCGAGTTAAGCCGAAAGACTCAAATCTGAGCGTGATACTCGAGACCCTGACTCACCAGGGGACGGTCCAAACCATGGCCCAGAAATATATTCCTGAGATCACCGAAGGCGACAAACGGATTCTGCTGATCAATGGCGAGCCGATACCCTATGCCCTCGCCAGAATTCCAGCGATCGGCGAGTCTCGCGGCAACTTGGCCGCTGGTGGCGAGGGGGTTGCGCGCCCACTGACAGCCCGTGATCGGTGGATCTGCGACCAAGTAGGGCCAGCACTCAAAGCTCGCGGCCTGTATTTTGTCGGCATTGACGTCATCGGCGACTACCTCACCGAAATCAATGTCACTTGCCCAACCTGCATTCGCGAGCTTGATAAAGCCTATGACCTGGATATAGCCGGTGATTACATGGCCTTTATCGAGACGCTTTGCCATGACGGTCGCGGCTAACCCCGTTTTTACCGAGACGCGGCCAATCGTCACGGGCCCGCCAATCAACTCCGTAGACCGCCTGAGTTTCACGGTGTTCTTGGCGGTTGTCGTGCATGCCGCGTTGATTCTAGGCATCACATTCACGTTCGCGGATAAAGAACCTTCGACCCACACCATGGAAGTGACCCTGGCTCAGCATATGAGCCAACGTCGACCAATCAAGGCTGACTTCATTGCCCAGTTCAACCAGGCTGGCAGTGGTACCCTGGATAACAAGGCGGAACTGACGGCGCCAACTGAGGCTGATTATCATGATACGCAGATCCGAGAAACTTCACCTCGGGCCCAAAAGCCGGCAGCACCCAAGGTCGAGCAATCCCAACCGACGGTAGTGACCTCGACCACCGCAGCGGGCGACTCGGTCAACCTCAAACCACTGCTCGATAGCCCTTCGCCGGAAGTCAGCTCAGATACCCTTCAAAAAACACTGTTACAACGCAGTCTCGAGATTGCCAGCTTAGAGGCTAGACTCGACGAACAACGCCAACTGTATGCCAAGCGACCACGCATTAAACGGCTGACCAGCATGGCCGCCGCCGCCAGCGCCGATGCATTTTATCTGAACTCCTGGCGACGAAAAATTGAGCGCATCGGCAATCTAAACTATCCGGCAGAAGCCCGACGCAATCGGCTCTATGGGAGTCTTCGCCTACAGGTAACCATACTGCCCGACGGCGGGCTCAAAGAGGTCATCGTCCTAAAATCTTCCGGTCATCAGGTGCTTGACCAGGCTGCCATCGATATCGTTAAACTGGCAGCGCCCTTTGCACCCTTCTCAGACGAATTGCGCCAGACCACCGACGAACTGCTCATCATCAGAACCTGGCAATTCCGTAAAAACAGCTCACTGCGAAGCTTGTAACATGCCCACCCATGCCCCTGACAACTCGTTCAGCAATCATTTCTTGGTGGCGCTCAATAGCTCCGGCTTGGCCAAGGATTATTTTTGCGACACGATTTCGCTACTCATAGACCATAACCAAGAGGGCGCCTTTGGCTTGGTGATCAATCGACCTTTGGCCCTGACCCTGGCTGACCTGTTGCCAGGTTTCGAGCAGCCCATCCTCTGTCCTGTGTTAGAAGGCGGACCGGTTGAGCCTGAACGACTCTTCTTTCTACATACTGCAGAACGTCAATACGCCGGCACCCTGAATATCTCAGAAACTATTGCGCTGAGCACCTCCAATGATCTTCTGGCGGACCTGAAATCGGGTAATACCCCGGCCCATATCGTCGCCGTGCTAGGCTATGCGGGATGGGGCTCGGGCCAACTCGAACGGGAGCTTGCCGAAACGATCTGGCAACTAACGCCCACCCACGCCGATATCGTTTTTACTGCGCCCTTTACAGAACGCCGCAATCAGGCGACTGCCTTGCTGGGTGTCGACCTTAATCTGATCAATCCGGCAGCTGGCTATGATTAACCCACAAGACATCGTCATGGGCTTTGACTTCGGTACTAAGAAAATCGGTATCGCCATTGGTCAGGGCCTCACTGGCTCGGCCACGCCTATCGCCATTGTGGCGGCACGAGACGGCATACCCAAATGGGCTGAGATAGAAGCTCTGCTCGACACTTGGGCACCTAAATTGCTGGTCGTCGGACTCCCTTTACACATGGATGACTCGCCCAGCCCATTATCCGTTCGCGCTGAAAAATTTGCTCGGCGGCTTACCGGGCGTTTTAACATTCCCCACCAAACTGTCGACGAACGCCTATCTAGCTTCGCTGCAAAAGGCCTGGGGGATCATGGTGGCCCTATCGATGACATCGCCGCGCAGTTAATTCTTGAAACGTTTTTTCGCAGCCAGCCTGATCGTCAGTGAAGACGAAGCCCATGGTGGGACACGCGAAGGGCACCCATTAACGACGTCGCTCATGGTCCTCACTATTCGGTTCCAATGACAGGCTCCCCGCAGCCGAACCTATCACAGGCCCATTCCCTGCCAATTTGATCATCAGTCGCAGATCATTTGCAGAGTCCGCCGCAGCGAGGGCAGACTCGTAGGTAATATCCCCCGTTCGAAACAACGCGTACAACGCCTGGTCAAAGGTCTGCATCCCTTGCTCGTTAGACTTGCCCATCAATTCCTTCAAGGAATGCACCTCACCCTTGCGAATCATATCGGCCACCAGCGGCGTGTTAAGCAACACTTCAATGGCCGCACGACGACCCTTGCCATCAATCGTCGGCATCAGTTGCTGCGCAATCATACCGCGCAAATTCAGCGATAGGTCCATCCAAACCTGCCTATGGCGGTCCGCTGGGAAGAAGTTAATAATCCGATCCAGGGCTTGATTGGCGTTATTAGCATGCAGGGTCGCCATGCAAAGGTGTCCGGTTTCAGCGAAGGTCAGCGCATAGTCCATGGTCTCACGAGTTCGCACTTCGCCGACCATAATGACGTCAGGAGCCTGACGTAAGGTATTCTTCAGCGCCACGTCAAAGCTCGGCGTATCCACGCCCACCTCACGCTGGGTCACCATACAACCACGATGCTCATGGATAAATTCAATGGGGTCCTCGATTGTGATGATATGCCCCTTACTGTTGGCATTGCGATGACCAATCATGGCGGCCAGTGATGTGGATTTACCGGTACCGGTGGCGCCCACAAAAATAAGTAAGCCACGCTGCGACATGGCTAGATCTTTGACGATCGGCGGTAATTGCAAGTCATCGACACTGGGAATATGGGTTTCGATACGCCGCAAGACCATGCCAGCAAAATTCCGCTGATAAAAAGCGCTGATCCGAAATCGTCCAGCAATAGGCGAGTGGATAGCAAAGTTGCACTCCCGCTCAGCCTCAAATTCCTGCACCTGCGCTTCGGTCATGGTGCTGTGAACCATTTCGCGAGCTTGCTCTGGCGTTAAGGGGGTTTTCAGTAGGGGTAGCATCCGCCCGCTGACTTTCACCGAGGGTGGGAGCCCAGCCGTAATAAAAAGATCCGAGGCTCCCCGCTCCACAACCACCTTCAATAACTTGTCAAAATCGATCATGGGACCTCACTCGGCTTTATTTGAAGTCAGCAGGTATTTTGGCTTTTTCGCGGGCTTGCTCCAGGCTAATAAGCTTCTTGTCAACGAGCGCACGCAGGCACTGATCCAGGGTCTGCATTCCCAAATTACCACCCGTCTGAATCGCTGAGTACATCTGCGCCACTTTGTCCTCGCGAATCAGGTTCCGAATGGCCGGGGTGCAAAGCATGATTTCGTGGGCCGCGACACGGCCACCGCCAATTTTCTTCAATAGATTTTGCGACACCACCGCTGACAGGGACTCTGACAGCATGGAGCGCACCATGGATTTCTCTGACGCCGGAAAGACATCAATAACCCGGTCGATCGTCTTGGCTGCAGACGAGGTATGCAGCGTACCGAACACCATATGACCGGTTTCTGCCGCTTCTAGCGCCAGCCTGATAGTTTCCAGATCGCGCATCTCGCCTACCAGAATAATGTCCGGGTCCTCACGCAAAGCCGACCGTAACGCTTCGTTAAAGCCCAGAGTGTCACGATGCACCTCGCGCTGATTAATCAGACACTTTTTGCTCTCGTGAACAAATTCGATGGGATCTTCGACAGTCAAAATATGCTGATAACGGTTATCGTTAATATAATCCATCATGGCTGCGAGGGTCGTGCTCTTGCCCGAACCGGTGGGTCCCGTGACAGTGATCAGGCCGCGGGGGGTTTCTGCGATGCTCTTGAATATCTGCCCCATCCCTAAGTCATCCATGGTCAAGACCTTGGAGGGGATGGTCCGAAACACTGCGCCAGAACCGCGATTCTGGTTGAATGCGTTGACTCGAAAACGCGCAATACCGGGAATTTCAAAGGAAAAATCGCACTCGAAGATCTCCTCATAGTCCTTGCGCTGCTTGTCATTCATGATTTCATAGATCAATGAATGGACTTCTTTGTGGTCGAGGGCTGGCAAATTGATTCGCCGAATGTCACCATCCACTCTGATCATTGGCGGCAACCCAGCGGATAAATGTAGGTCTGATGCGCCTTGTTTCTCACTAAATGCGAGCAGTTCTGTAATATCCATGAGTTTGACCTTCATCGAGAAACTTATCGGCTAGTAGCATGCGGCAAGGCCATCTACGCGGCTCGCTGGCCCTGACACAGACGCCGCAAAATATCGACGACAGACTTGATGCGCAAAGCCAACGCCTAGTGCGACATCGCAGGCTGATGAGTTAAATAGTATTATTGAATGCACGAATACACCACCGTTTCACTGCTGGACTGTCGCCCACCGGTAATAAAATCTGACGGGCAGCACAAAAGGTGGAAAGTCGAACCGCATCACCAGACAAAGTATCGAGTGAACATTTGAGCACTAAGCGAACGAACGACCATCATCACCAGGCAGTTGCCGAGAAGCTGACGCGAGTCCGGCAACAAATCATCGAATTATCCAAGCACTATGATCGAGGTGCCGATTCGGTCTCGCTGCTGGCCGTTAGTAAGACCCGACCTATTACTGACCTACAAGCAGCGCTCGCCATAGGCCAACGGGATTTCGGTGAAAATTATTTGCAGGAGGCGCTGGATAAGATTCTGGCCTTGGGCGAAACAGACACGGACGCTCCCCAGTGGCACTATATTGGGGCCATCCAGTCGAACAAGACGCGACCGATCGCCGAGCACTTTGATTGGGTTCATACCCTTTCCAGCAGCAAGATTGCCACCCGTCTGGCAAATCAGCGAACCGCTGCTCGGCCGCCACTAAACGTCCTGATTCAAGTCAATATCGACGCCGAAGACTCGAAAGCGGGTGTGTTGGCCACAGACCTAATGCCGTTGATCGACGCTATTCTGCCACTGCCCAACCTGGCGCTTCGCGGTTTAATGGCGATACCCAGAGCGGCTACCACCTTGGATGCCCAAAGAAGACCATTTCGCCAACTCCACGAATTGCTCAACGTCGCCCAACAACACTATGGCGCTGACCTGTCTGGTTTTGATCAATTGTCTATGGGCATGTCTGCTGATATGGAGGCCGCCATCGCCGAGGGGAGTACCTGGGTCAGAGTCGGCACCGCTATTTTTGGTGAGCGGGCAGGCAAGGGCGACGCGACTCTCGCACCTAAGGGCGCCCAATGACCCTGCCGAGCACGCGAAATTATACAGCCGCAGGTAAATTTCGAGTAACATTCAACCTTTGAACAGCCGCTCGCCTGCGCTTATCAGCCAGGAACGCGCACTAAAAATGCTCATGCAGAGCACGGATTAGGGACACTATGGAACAAAATCTGGCGAACGCCGGCATCTACTTGATTCAATCATCCTTCGGCATCTATATGATCCTGTTGATGCTGCGCTTGCTGATGCAAATCTCTCGTGTGGACTACTACAATCCCGTCTGCCAGGGTATCGTCAAATTGACCGACCCGGCTATTCGGCCCTTCCGCCAGCTGTTGCCCACCATCATGGGGGTCGATCTCGCGACCCTGGCTGTGGCCTTCTGTGTTCAAATGGTCGCGGTCATATTGATCATGACCCTCGCTGGCTATCCAATGTTTTCCGTGCTTTATATTGCCTGGGTGTTGCTCGGTATGTTCTCGACGATCTTCAACATCTACTTCATCGCTTTGGTCGTGATGGTGATTGCCAGTTGGATTGCGCCGCAATCTGGCCACCCGGCGCTGAATCTGGTCTACCAGATCATTGAGCCGATCTGCGCGCCGGCGAGAAAATTACTCCCCCCCATGGGCGGTCTTGACCTCTCAATTATCCTGGTCTTTGTGGGCCTGAATTTAATCGATAATTATCTGGTTATCGCGCCCCTCGCGCAATTTCTGGGTATTCCACCGGGTATCATTATTGGGCTGCCCTAAAGGGCATGTTTCGCTGGCAAGGCGAGGATCTCATTCTCGAACTCAAGGTTATTCCGAAATCACGTATTGATCGGCTCGAAGTAGACGCCGACCAGTTGAAACTTAAAATCCGGGCTATGCCCATTGATGGCAAGGCGAATCAGTATTTGAAAAAATATCTGGGTAAGTTATTTTCAGTACCTCAGACCCGCGTGGTGGTAGAGAAGGGCCAAAACCAGACCCACAAATCCGTGCGTCTCATTCAGCCAGGCTATCTGCCATCTTGGGTTCAGCAATGTTAGCCCGGGGTTCAGCAATGTTAGCCCGCGTTCAGTGGTTGCTAGTCATGCTGATGACCATGGTCGGCTGGAGCCCATGTCAGGCGGATCAGGCTATTCAATGGCAAGGATATGACATCCATTATACGACCTTGAGCAGCCGGTTGATTCCCGCTGATGTCGCCAAACTGCATGGTATTATTCGCGCCGACAATCGAATGGTGACGAATCTCTCAATCCGCAAGACCAGCAAGACCGGTGAGAAGGGTGACCCAGTCACAGCAAGCATTCATGGCACGGCCACCAATTTGTTAAACCAGCAGTCTGTTCTCGACTTTACCGAGGTCTTGGAGCCCAATGCCATTTACTATTTGGCGAATCAGCTGGTGGACGAGCGCGACACCTTGCGCTATTCAATTTCCATTCAACCTCAGAGCAGTGAGGCAACCTATCTGCTGGAGTTTGTCCGCGATTACTACCAGTAATCCACAGCTTAAACAGGCCTACATAACAGGCCAACTAGTCGTCTATCCAACAACCACAGTCATTTAAGACCCGAGTCCTTCTATGCATCCATCAGCGAACATTGTCCTCGCCAGCAATAATTCCAAGAAGGTCGCCGAACTGCTGGCCCATCTACCCCCGCACTTCAACTTGATAACCCAGGCTGAACTCGACATTCCAAGCCCGGAAGAAACGGGTACAACCTTCGTCGAAAACGCTATCATCAAAGCCAGACACGCGGCTCAAATTAGCGGCCTCGCTGCGATCGCAGACGACTCAGGGCTTGAGGTGGACGCCCTGCAGGGCCAGCCCGGGATCTACTCGTCTCGATTCGCTGGCGATCTAGCCACAGATAGTGACAACAATGAACGATTGCTGACCGCCATGACAGACGTTGAAGACGAGGCCCGCACCGCAAATTTCTATTGTGTCATTGTGATGCTTAGACATGCGCTGGATCCCACCCCCATCATCGCCTCAGGGCGCTGGCCCGGCATCATTCTGCGGGCGCCCAGGGGCCAGCTTGGCTTTGGCTACGACCCCTTATTTTTTGATCCGCTACTGGGTCGATGCGCCGCCGAACTCTCACCCCAGGAGAAGTATCAGGTGAGCCATCGTGGCCAAGCACTCAGAGCGCTTTCGAAGGCCTTGGTCTAGTGTCCCTAGCGCCCGCCATAGCATTGTATATACATTTTCCTTGGTGTACTCGAAAGTGTCCCTATTGTGATTTCAACTCGCATGCCGTGAGTGGTGAGATCCCAGAGACCGCCTATATCCAGCAATTGTTGCTGGATCTCGATCAAGACCTGCTATTACTGGATGATACGCCCACAGTGACGTCCATTTTCCTCGGCGGAGGCACGCCAAGCCTGTTCCAACCTGCCGCGATCAGCACCTTGCTCACAGGCATCCAGCAACGCCTGAAACTGGATCCGGAGGCGGAAATCACCCTGGAAGCCAACCCAGGAACCACAGATTACGCCAAATTCAGCGGTTATGTGCAGGCGGGCGTGAATCGCCTGAGTATGGGGGTCCAAAGCTTTAACGATATACAGCTCAAAGCCCTGGGACGCATCCATTCCGCTGCCGAGGCCAGCCGCGCCTTTGCCGCCGCCCGCGCCGCTGGCTTTGAAAACATTAATATTGATCTGATGCACGGCTTGCCAGGCCAGACATTAAGCGCGGCGATGCAGGACCTGGAACAAGGGCTGAACCTAGCGCCTGAACATTTGTCCTGGTATCAGCTGACGATCGAACCCAATACCGGCTTCTACCGTTACCCTCCAACTCTGCCTGATGACGATGCCCTTTGGTCGATCTACAGCGAGGGGCTCATACGACTCAAAGCTCGGGGCTTCGAGCGCTACGAGATTAGCGCATTCGCCAAAGACGCGCGCTTGAGCGCCCATAACCTCAACTACTGGCGATTCGGCAACTATCTGGGTATTGGCGCCGGCGCTCACGGCAAACTTTCAAGCGATGGTCAATTGTTACGCACTACCAAGACCCGAGTGCCCGCCGACTACCTCAAAGCCCCAAACCGGCGCAATTCGCCCATTGCTGACGCCAGCCTGCAGCTGGAGTTTTTGATGAACAGCCTGCGCTTAACGGCCGGGTTTGATTGGACAACCTACGAAGAAAATACTGGGCTAGATAGGGCAGGGCTGAACAGTTTTGTCGCCCAAGGGCAGGCCAAGGGCTTGCTGAATTTAACGTCAGCAGGCCTACAGCCCACCACAAGAGGCTTGCAGTTTCTGAATGACTTACTGCTCATGGTCGATTGAGGATTTTCCTGATGTCGTCCACGCAAGATCAACAACCTCATGACCCAGACGTAGACCCCGGCGCTCATATTTAGTCACGGGCCGAATCGGTGGCGCACAGGCAACGAAGCCGGTATTCAAAGCCACGGTCTCCTGCACAACTTCCGCATAGGGCACCCAGTCGGTCGCAATATGCAGCACGCCCCCTGGCTTGAGCCGACTCAATGCTAAGGCGACAAAGGCTTCATTGATAAGACGGCGTTTATGGTGGCGCTTCTTGTGCCAAGGATCGGGAAAAAACACTTGCAGACGATCGAGAGAATTCGCCGGCAAACAGTGGGTCAAGACATCGACAGAATCGGTACAAAAGACTTTCAGATTCTCCACACCGGCTTCCGCTGCCAGATGGAGCAGGTGACCCACCCCCGGGCGGTGCACTTCAATACCGATAAAGTTCATATCGAGATGTTGCTGCACCATCTCAAACAACGAATCCCCCATACCAAAGCCAATCTCAAGGACCAAAGGTGCGTTCGTCGGAAACAGTGTCTGCGGCACCACTGAGGTCATCGTGGGCTCTAACCCATAGCGTTGCCATTGGGTTTCCAGCGCATTTAACTGCCCAGGGGTCATACGACCGGCACGAATAACGTAGCTGCGAATCTGTCTGGGATCGAAGGCGATAGACACTAGACTGCCTTTTGCCAAACGGCCACGCCAAGCAGGCCCCAGCCGATCAAGAAACCCAGTCCGCCCAACGGTGTGATCGGCCCAGGCCAACTCCAACCCGAAAGCGCCAACAAATAAAGGCTCCCAGAGAACAGCACGATACCCGCCATAAAGGCATAACTGGCGCCCTGCAGGGCCCAATGACGATCCCACAGCAACATCAGCAGACCGACGATCAACAGCACAAGCGTGTGGCTCATCTGATAACCGACGCCTGTTTCAAAGGCACTCATCAATTTTGGATCGAGGCGTCCGCGCAACCCATGGGCTGCAAAAGCACCGAGGCCGACGCTCAGGAAACCGCTTATGGCGGCAAAGAGTAAAACCAATTTAGGTGTCATGTGGTGTGACCATGGAAATGGTTATGCGGGGTGGCGGACTCCCCAGGCACTACCGCCTAGAGATCAAATTGTAAGCGCAGCTTTTTGATCGCGTTCTTTTCAAGCTGCCTGACCCGCTCTGCGGAGATACCGAAATACTCGGCTAATTCGTGCAGTGTAGCCTTGTTGTCCTGCAGCCAGCGCTGCTGAATAATATGTTTCGCACGATCATCCAGATTCGTGAAGGCGGCCGCCAACTGGCGCTGTCGTCCTCGAGAGCTGTTTTGCATTTCAATAATCAGGGCCGGATCACTTTCCGTATCTTCGAGATAGCGAGACGGGGATAAAAACTCATCTTCCTCATCGGGGCCGCCGTCAAATGCTTCATCATGAGCCGACAATCGACCTTCCATCTGCCGGACTTGATGGGGTTCGACGCCTAGCTCGCCAGCGACAAACTTGACCTCTTTGTCATTCATCCAACCCAAACGTTTCTTGCTGCCACGCAGATTGAAAAACAGTTTACGTTGAGCTTTGGTGGTGGCGACTTTAACGATCCGCCAGTTCTTAAGAATAAATTCGTGCATTTCTGCCTTAATCCAATGCACCGCAAAGGACACCAGGCGCACGCCAAACTCCGGGTTGAAACGGCGAACCGCCTTCATCAGCCCCACATTACCTTCCTGAATCAAATCAGCTTCTGATAAACCATAGCCTGAATAGGACTTCGCGATATACACGACGAACCGCAAGTGCGCCATAACCAGGGAGCGCGCAGCATCAATGTCGCCATCGGTGTAGAGCCGAATAGCCAGCTCTCGCTCTTCCTCTACGGTCAGCAAGGGGATCCTATTCACCACTTGAATATAGGCCTCGAGGTTCGCACCTGGTGACATCAAATGGAGGGGTAGATTATCAGTACTCATAAGCGTCTCATATTTCGAGGCTGCGTATTCTAGCATTCCAAGACCAAGACTGCGAATGTCAACGCCGGCGCAAGCCTTTTGTTCTCGGGCACCGGTCCGGAATTCCGAACCTTGAACTCAATACGACAAAATATCGAAAGTAGATGGCTTAAGCTCGATCGCCGAACTTGATCGCTTAACTTGATCGCTTAAATTGATCGCTTAAATTGATCGCCCGACTCAACCGCTCAGCTTGGTTCAATACGTCTGAGATGACGGCCAACCGCCAGCGTCGCGCCGAGGATACCAAGACCACCACCGCTCGCTAACAGCAACAGACTCTCGTTAAACCCAAGGCCTGAAACCACAAAGTCACCTTGATAGGAGGCCAACAACATCTCCACCGGCGTCGCCAGAAATATCAGACTCAAGCCCACTAACACCCAGGCACTTAGCGCACCGCCCAGGCCATACCAGAAGCCCAGATATAGAAACGGCCGACGCACGAAGCTGTCGGTACCACCCACCAGCTTCACAACCTCTATTTCAGCTCGCCGATTCTCAATCGCCAACCGAATCGTATTGCCGATGACCAGCAATACCCCGAGGGACAAAAATCCACCGAGGGCAATGACAAAGCGCTCTGCCAGCGACAAAATAGCGAACAGGCGCTCGAGCCAGACCAGATCAAATGACACAGACTCCACCTCAGGTTTCGACTCTAGTTTGGCGATCAGTAGCTGCAGCTGAGCCGCCTGCCGCGACGTCGGCTCAATCACGATAACTGCCGGCAGGGGATTGCGATCGAGCGTTTGGAGTACGTCACCGAACCCCGAACGCTCGGTGAATTCAGCTAATGCAGCAGCGGGACTGATGTATTCGAGGCTACTGACATCACCCGCCTGCGAGCCGAGCTGCTGGGCAAAGGCCTGGCCCTCTGCCACAGAAACCGTCGACTGCAGATAAACGCTGATACGCGGTTTGCCATTCCAGTCGCCACTCAAATTACTGGCATTGCTTAAAATCAGATACAGAATGGTCGGCAGCGCGAGGGCAATACCGATCACCAGCCAAGTCATGGCGCTTGCTAACCAAACCTGAAGCAGACCACGCAGACTTTCCCGAGCGACCCAGTGATGGTTTGCCAGATAAGCGAACCAGCGATCGCGCAGGCTGCGCGCCGAGACACTGGCTCCTGAGGTGGATCGAGAATTATTGTCCGTCATCAGACCCTACCGTCAAGATTGCCGGCCGATCTTCCACCAGACGACCCTCGTGTAAGAGTAATTGCCGCCGATTCATCTGCGAAATCAGGCCTAAATCATGAGAGGCGATTAGCACTGTGACGCCCACCTGATTGAACTGAACAAAAAGATTCATAATTTCCTCAGATAAGCCGGGATCAAGATTACCCGTAGGCTCGTCAGCCAGCAGCAGTGACGGTTTGTTTACGACCGCTCGGGCTATCCCGACCCGCTGCTGTTCACCACCGGACAGCGCGATGGGAAATTGCTTTTCCTTGTTACTCAAACTGACCTTGGCTAAGGCTGCGCGCACTCGGCGCCCCACTTCCCGAGGCTGATAGCCCGCGATCGTCAGCGGTAATGCAACGTTGTCATAGACCGTACGATCAAACAGCAATTGATGATTCTGGAAAACCACGCCAATGTCCCGTCGGATCGCGGGAATCTGCCGCCGACTGACACGATTTAAGTTCGTACCCTGGACGAATACTTGACCCTGGCTGGCGCGCTCCATGACGATGATCAGCTTCAACAGGGTACTCTTACCCGCACCCGAGTGACCGGTGAGAAACGCCATGTCGCCGTCAGGTATTTCAAAGTTAACCCGGCTTAACGCTTCTCGGCCTTCCGCGTAGCGCTTGCTCACCTGATCAAATCTAATCATTGAAGGATCCACATGGCGTTATTCGCCGTCATCATCTTTAGCAAAAATGGCACGGACAAAGCTCTCGGCCTCGAAGGGCCGCAAATCATCCGCTTGCTCGCCAACACCGATAAATCGTATGGGAATTGCCAATTGTTTGGCGATGGCAAAGACCACACCGCCCTTCGCTGTACCATCCAGCTTGGTGATTGCAATGCCGGAAACCTTAACAACACTCAGAAACTCCTCGGCCTGCGAAATCGCATTCTGCCCGGTCGTCGCATCCAGCACTAGCATCACCTCGTGCGGCGCATTTTCATCTAGACGGTTCATCACCCGACGAATCTTCGCTAACTCGTCCATCAGGTTCTTCTTACTTTGGAGACGCCCCGCTGTATCCGCGATGAGCACGTCAACGCCCCTGGATTTAGCCGCCGCCAGGGCATCATAAATCACAGACGCACTATCAGCACCGGTTGCCTGGGCAATCACTGGCACGTTGTTGCGCTCACCCCAGACCTTAAGTTGCTCAACGGCAGCGGCGCGATAAGTATCTCCGGCAGCTAACAGTACCGACTTTCCCTGGCCCTGAAAGCGTTTCGCCAGCTTGCCAATCGTGGTGGTCTTACCTGCACCATTAACGCCAACCATCAGGATAACGAACGGCCCATCTTGCTCCGGGATCATCAAGGGTTGCTCCACTGGCAATAACAAGCTGGTCATCTCAACCTGCAAGGTATTAAACAGCGCTTGAGCATTATCCAGCTCATTCCGGCCGATCTTGCCGGTCAAGCTGACGACAATTTCGTTGGTCGCCGCAACACCCACATCAGAGGTCAGCAGAATCGTTTCAATTTCTTCAAGTACGTTACTATCAATGGCTTTCTCGCCGAGCAAAACCCGCCCCATACCCGTCGCCAGCTTGGAGCGGGTCCTCGACAATCCGGTCTTGATGCGGCTAAAGAATCCTGACTTGCCTTCCGCATTGGCTTCTGCAACATTGTTGTCCATCGTATCCCTGTAACCCAATCTAGTGTGACTTTATAGGCCTCTTCAACGACCCTGTGCAACCGAGCAGCACGACCATCAACGGGTCTTAACCATCAATGCCAGTGCTGATTGTCCTATCTATTGCAGTACAATGCGAATCCCCTGGGAGCATCTCGACAATGAGCAAACAAAACCTCGACCAAGCCGTGCGAATTATCGGGGGAAACTGGCGTAGTCGCAAAGTATCTTTTGCTGAACACGCTGAAATACGGCCGACCCCCGCTCGGGTTCGCGAGACACTGTTTAACTGGTTGCAGTACCATGTGGCCGGTGCCCGCTGTCTGGAACTCTATGCTGGCAGCGGGATTTTGAGCCTCGAGGCCCTGTCCCGTGGCGCCCAACACGTCACTTTAGTGGAGAAGTCAGAACCCGTTTGTCGCCATCTACGGGTGACTTATGCCGCTTTCACCACCGATCTATCAACCTATGAATGTCACAACACAACCGCTCGAGAATTTCTTGAGCAGTCCGCTGCGGATTCACCCTATGATCTGATTTTCCTCGATCCGCCCTTTGGCTTGGGAGCACTGCAAGACCTGCTGCCCCGCTTGGTCGCCAAGCAGTTGGTTGCCGATCAAGCCTTAGTTTATATCGAGAGTGAGTTCGCCGTGACTCAGAGCATCATTCCTCCAGACTGGGAAATCCATCGGCAGAAGCGCGCCGGCAGCGTTCACTATTGCTTATGTCGTCAACGGCCCATTGATGAGATCGTCAACCCGGCTTCCCTTGGTTAGTGAATTCGGCGAGCGGCAGAATGCTGCAAGAAAGGTGGCAGATCCAATCTGGTCATGTATTATTAGGCCCTCTTCAATAGGGCCGGCGACTAGCAATGACCACTGTTCTTTACCCTGGTACGTTTAATCCGATTCACAACGGCCATGCTGACCTTGTCGAGCGTGCCGCCGAAATTTTTGACAACGTGATACTGGGTATCGCAACCAGTCCCCATAAAAGCCCCAGCATACTCGAAGTCAGGGTCAACCTGGCACGCGAGGCACTGGCCCACGTAAGTAACGTCGAAGTCATCGGTTTCAACACCTTGACCGTCGATTTTGCGAAAGAGGTCGGCGCGGAAGTCATACTCAAGGGCATTCGAACGGTGACCGACTTTGAATATGAATTTCAAATGCTGAGTATGAATCGAATCCTGCAGCCGGGTCTCGAAACTGTCTTTCTGGCGCCTTCAGAAGAGTTTTCATACATCTCCTCAACCCTGGTTCGTCAAATTGCGAGCTATGGCGGCGACATCAGTCGTTTCGTCCACCCTTCTGTGGCAAAAGCACTGTCTAATGGCGAAGTCGGCTAATTCACCACCCACAGGCTACTAGGTTGGATGGCCTGGCATGACGGTACACCGCCCTAACGCTGACACCGCGGACAAAATACGGTGGTTCTCTGACCCAACCGCACCTCTTTGAGGATCCCTGCGCAGCCCAAACAGGCCTCACCACCACGCCCATAGACATGTAATGACTGCTTAAAGTAGCCCGGCGAGCCATCCTCTTGAACGAAATCCCGTAATGTCGTACCACCGGCCTCTATGGCGCTGGCAAGAACCTCCTTAACGCGATCTACCAACCGCTCATAACGTGCCAGACTCACTTTACCCGCTGGCTTCTCCGGCCGAATGCCTGCCAGGTAGAGACTCTCGTTGGCGTAGATATTCCCCACGCCCACGACAATGTGACTGTTCATCAGAAGGTTTTTGACGGCGACTGACTTACCGCGGGAGGCGTCAAACAGATAGGCGGCAGAGAAAGCGGAGGTCAATGGCTCTGGCCCGAGACTTCGCAGAAGTGAGTGGTCACTCTCCCCAGGAAGCCAAAATATCGAGCCAAACCGCCGCGGATCATGAAATCGAAGGATCTGGTCATTCGCCAGGACGAAGTCAACATGGTCATGGGTCTTCAGTGGCGCTGCTGGCGATTGGATTCGCAGACTACCTGACATGCCCAGATGGATCATGACGCGTCCGGCAGCGGTCACCAGAAACAGATATTTGCCTCGACGCTCCACCGCATCAATCAGCTGGCCCGTCACCGCCTGTCCGAGGTCAGCGGAAATCGGCCAGCGTAGCTGGTCCTGACGCACCAGCACCAAGCGAACCTTCTGGCCGAGCAAATGGGGCTCGATGCCCTTACGGGTCGTTTCTACTTCAGGCAATTCGGGCATAACAAATCTCACATAAATCAGCAGTTCTTCAATTGCGTAGCATACCGTCCCTGGGATACGGTGCGCATCTATAGATGAACTATTAAGGCACTGTTATGGCCAGGGCATTTCTCGGTATCGATACGGGAGGCACGTTTACTGACTTCGTTCTGCGCGAGGCAGCCACGATTCGCGTCCACAAAGTGCTATCCACACCAGGCGCGCCGCAGGATGCCATTCTGACTGGCATCAAAGAGATGGGCCTGCAATCACGGGTTGCCGCCGGCCAGATCATGATTATCCATGGCACCACCGTGGCCACGAATGCGGCTCTGGAAGGCAAGGGCGTCAGAACCGCCTACATTACCAACGCCGGCCTGAAGGACGTGCTGCTGATCGGTCGCCAGACACGCCAACAGCTCTATCAATTGACACCCGCCAAGCCAAAATTGCCCTTTGATGAGCAGCTGATGCTAGAGGTCAATACACGGCTAAATGCCCAAGGCATGCTCATCGAGCCCCTAACAGCCGCCGATCTGGATGAACTGGAACAGCAGATCGCCATCCTGCAGCCAGAGTCGATTGCGATCAATCTACTGTTCTCTTTTCTTGATCCCGAGCAGGAACTGCAGATCGAGGCGCGATTCCGCGATACTTACTTCGTCTCACGCTCATCTTTGATCTTGCCAGAACAACGTGAATACGAGCGCGGCATAACGACCTGGCTGAATGCCTGGATCGGGCCACTGATAAAGTCGTATCTGATTTCACTCGGCACCGCGCTGGCGCCCTCCAACCTGGCTATCATGCAATCATCAGGGCTCACCATCAGCGCGAAGGTCGCCGCTGACAGAGCCGTCAATTTGCTGTTGTCCGGCCCGGCGGGTGGTCTTGCTGCAGCATTGGCCATCGGTCACCAGACACACCAGCCACGCCTGATGACATTTGATATGGGCGGTACCTCAACGGATGTCGCTCTATTAGAAGGCGAGATTCGTCTGACCAACCAAGGCAAGATCGCGAGCTATCCCGTCGCAGTTCCCATGGCCGACATTCACACCATTGGCGCCGGTGGCGGCTCCATCGCCTTTGTTGATGCCGGTGGCTTGCTACAGGTCGGTCCGGCTTCTGCCGGGGCCCATCCTGGGCCTGCCTGTTATGGCCGCGGTGGTACCGCGCCCACCGTGACTGACGCCAACCTGGTCCTGGGCCGCTTGCGCAGCGATGCATTCCTGGGCGGGCGCATGCAACTCGACAGGTCCGCTGCCGCGAACGCCTTACAACCCTTGGCAAACCAGCTCCAGATTAGTGTGACCGAACTTGCCTTCGGCATTATCCGAATCGCCAACGAAAGCATGATCCAGGCATTGCGAGTCATTTCCATACAACGGGGTCATGATCCTCGCGACTTCAGGCTGATGAGTTTCGGTGGCGCAGGCGGCCTGCATATTTGCGACCTGGCTGACGCACTGGACGTGACAGATGCTATTGTGCCGTTGAACAGCGGCGTGCTCTCTGCCCTCGGCATGCTGGCCGCACAACCGGGTCGAGAACTCGTGAAAACCCACCAAGGCATACTCCAGCAGCTGCATGATGAGGCTCTGACGGCCGAATTGAATGCTTTGTTGACGATCGCTCAGCAAGAACTGAAGGACGAAGGCATCATCACTACGCAGCACCAGTACCACCTGGACCTGCGTTACCTCGGCCAGACATTCTCCATAGCAATCGCCTACCACGATATCACGACCGCAATCGCTGACTTTCACGCCATGCATTTGCGACTCTACGGCCACGCCCTCGACAAGGCTGTGGAATTGGTGAATCTCAGGGTTCATGTAGAGGCAGTGCGGCCGCCATTTACCTTGCCAACGTCAACGGTGACAGCTGTCAATGGGACGCAACAGCACAGAGAAGCCGTATATGGTGCCATCGTGGGGGAAGATAACCCGGTACCGATCTATCGGCGCGAAATGTTGGCCGATGCCTGCTTACTCATCGGACCCGCATTGATCACAGAGGATCACACCACGGTTTTTTTGAAATCAGGGTGGCTTGCAGCCAAGGACGAACTGGGGAACTTGAAGTTGACACGGTCGGTGAGCGTCACAGGTGACAGCCACACCTGACCGTATCAGAAGCAGCTTTACTTGATCTTGGCTTCCTTATACATCACATGCTGACGGACTACAGGATCAAACTTCTTGATCTCCATCTTGTCTGGCATGGTTTTCTTGTTCTTGCTGGTTGTGTAGTAGTGCCCGGTTCCTGCTGAGGAAACCAACTTAATCTTGTCTCTCATTTGCTCACCTCGTTAGACCTGTTGACCTTCGGCTCGCATGGTCGCGATGACCTCATCGATGCCTTTTTTGTCGATAATCCGCATGCCTTTAGCCGAAACGCGCAACTTGATAAACCGGTTTTCGCTTTCAACCCAAAACTTATGGTCATGAATATTCGGAGAAAAACGTCGCTTGGTGCGGTTATTCGCATGAGAAACATTGTTACCGCTTACCGGTCTTTTACCGGTTACTTGACATACCTGGGACATGTCATCCGTCCTTAATTCGTTACTACTAGTCTGATTGTCAAAACAACCGGGACCAGTATCTGAAAATGACTAATTGAGCATCGACCGCAAACTAAATGCCGGCTGCCAGTGAGAGCCGTGCTTTATACCAGATGGCGAATGGCAGTTCAAACAGATTCGTGTAATCCCGCTGATGTTTCTACGCAAGAGCCTGGCGCAACACTAGAGCAAACCGCGCTTGGCGAAGGACATCACCTGCTCGTCACCGACAATGAGATGATCGAGCACCCTGACATCCACCAACAACAGCGCACTTTTCAGCCGATCGGTGATACGTTGGTCAGCTTGACTGGGCTCTGCCACCCCGGACGGGTGATTGTGCGCGAAGATCACCGCTGCGGCGTTATGAAACAGGACACGCTTGACCACCTCCCTGGGGTGAACGCTGGCGCCGTCAATCGTCCCGAAGAACAGCTCTTCGTAACGAATCAGCCGATGCTGATTGTCCAAATACAAACAGGCGAACACTTCCCGTGAGTAACCCCGCAACTTACTTTTCAGAAATCGACCAGTGGTCACTGGATCAGTCATGGGGTCACCACGATCAAAGCCCGCCTGCAGGTAGCGTTCCATGAGTTCCAGCGCAGCCCGAAGCTGGGCGCTTTTAGCCGCTCCCATACCTCTTGCTTCGAGGAGTTGAGCCTGATCTGCCTCCAATAAGCCTCGAACGCCACGGAACTGCCGCAGCAACTCCCCAGCGAGCTGCATCACTGACTTATTCCGCGTGCCCGTGCCCAGGAAAATAGCCAGTAGCTCTGTATCCGATAACGTTGCCGCGCCGCGGGCCAGCAGTTTTTCCCGCGGTCGCTCTGTTACTGGCCAATCCTGATCTTTCATCGATTTCGCCTCGCGTTTGGATTTCATTACAAACACCGAAAGTGAATGTTCACTTACCCTCACTTTCAGCAGGAAAAATGCTATCTTTAGTCCTGCCGAAATTAGCCGGTGAATTTGACAGGTGCCACCGCTCCCTGCGTAACATCCTGTAGGCTGTTAGGGACTCTGCAAGTAGCCGATTACCTGGATTATCTCAATTCAACATTTGAAGCCACTATGAAAAATCTGCAAAACAAACACATCTTGCTCGGCGTAACAGGCGGTATTGCCGCTTATAAAGGCGCTGAGTTGATTCGCCGCCTGCAGGATGAAGGCGCCGAGGTAAGAGTCGTGATGACCCGCGCGGCCACAGAATTTATCACGCCCCTGACGATGCAGGCACTTTCCGGCTTCCCGGTCTCTTTAGATTTATTAGATACCGAAACCGAGTCCGTGATGGGTCATATTGAGCTTGCACGATGGGCCGACCTGGTGCTGGTCGCGCCCGCCAGCGCCAATTTTCTCGCTGGACTGCGACAGGGACGGGGAGATGACTTGCTGACAACCCTGTGTCTTGCCGCCACGTGCCCCATTGCTGTTGCGCCCGCCATGAATCAGGCCATGTGGGGTAACGTCGCAACGCAGGAAAACTGTGCGGGTTTGCGTCGCAATGGCGTGATCTTTTTTGGCCCCGATGAGGGGCTGCAGGCCTGCGGTGAAACGGGTCAAGGTCGATTATTAGATGTCGCCCATATCGTCACCCACACCTGCGCGCTTTTTCCCTCCGAGCTCCTGACGGGCAAAACCGTCATGATCACCGCCGGACCGACGCGAGAAGCCATCGACCCAGTGCGCTACATCAGCAATCACAGCTCGGGCAAGCAAGGTTATGCACTGGCTGAAGCCGCCGTCGAGGCTGGTGCGCGAGTCCTGCTCATCTCGGGCCCGGTCACGCTACCCGTACCTGACCGAGTGACCGTCATCAATGTCGTCAGCGCGGATGAGATGTATGCGGCCGTCATGGATAACGTCGCTGAGTGTGACATTTTTATCGGCGTTGCTGCGGTTGCCGACTTCAAACCGGTGGCGGCAGCAGAGCAAAAAATCAAAAAACAGCACGACGCCGAGCCACTAACCGAGCCACTCACAATGACGCTGACATTAGTCGAAAATCCCGACATCATCGCCAGTGTTGCGGCCTTGCCAACACCACCATTTTTGGTCGGATTCGCCGCCGAAACTGAAAATCTGCTGGCCTACGCCAGCGACAAGTTGAACCGCAAAGGTCTCGACCTGATCGTCGCCAACGACGTCGCGGATAGCCGCATTGGCTTTAACAGCGACAACAATGGCACCACCATTATTTCGAAGGATAAAGTCATTCCTCTCGCTGTTGCCTCAAAACGTCAGGTTTCAGTTCAAATCATTCAGGTCATTGCTGACCTGATCAACACCAGGGAGCTTTCGAAATGAACGCATTGCAGGTCAAAATACTCAACCCACTGGTGGGCGACGCCATTCCACTGCCGGCTTATACCACACCCGGTTCTGCGGGCATGGACTTGCGCGCTTGCCTGACTGATACCGTAGAACTGGCTGCCGGCGCTTGCGAACTTATCCCCACTGGTCTGGCTATTTACATCGAAGATCCGAAATATGCCGCTATCATATTGCCGCGCTCAGGGCTGGGGCATAAGCATGGTATAGTCCTCGGCAACTTGGTGGGCCTGATTGATTCGGATTACCAGGGAGAGCTCATGATCTCCTGTTGGAATCGCAGCGAATCGACCTTTTTGATTGCGCCAGGAGACCGAATTGCACAATTAGTCCTGATTCCGGTCATTCAGGCTGCATTAGTCCTGGTAGAAGAATTCAGCCATTCACAACGTGGTACGGACGGCTTTGGCTCTACTGGTCAACAGTGAGGGTACACAGGTGAAAAGCAACCATAGAGACCTGCTGTTGGCTGTTGGCAAACTCCCGACCATGGCCTTTAGTCTTGCTCTGATAATCGCAACCAGCCTCAGCCTAATGCTTGTTCAGCCCCAGGTTAATCAGACCTACCGTGAAAAAATCATCAGTGATGCCGCAGACTACTTGCAACTGAATGCCAACTATCAGCAACAACATTTAACCCATCTGATCCAAGACCTGGCGTCGAAGCGCGGTCTCGTCCAATTGCTGGACCAAGGTGAATCAGCGCTGATCACCCTGGAGGAGGCCAGGATCAAAGACGCAATCCCCCACGCAATCTGGACCCGGCTGTTCCGCGCAGGTGAGGCACGAGTCGACCCGGACAACACACCACTCTTTACCTTCGCGTCATTGGATCTGGTGAAGCAGGTCGAAACCGGACATATGGCCAATCCTGAAGCCATCAATCTTAACGGCAGATGGCTCCTGGGTATTGCAGCACCCATCACCGAACCATCAATGACACTGCCGCAGGGCATTTTGTTTGTCTATCTTGATATCGCAGCCCTTCATGAGGGAATCGATAGCCGCACTATCCATAGCCGCAGTGTCGGTGCGGCGAGACTGATGCAATCAGTGAATAACGCGCCACCGACGGAAATCGCCGTTGTCGGCAACCTTACCGACCGAGTGCCCATCTCCAGGACCTTGGAAAATGCCAACTGGACTCTGGAGTTTTATCCTAATACGACCCTGACCGAGGCATCTGCAGCTAACCTGTCGACCTACCTGTTACCCTTCATCGTGGCCCTGTTGATTGCCCTAGCAGGCACCTTGATTGGCATTCACCGGTTTTTGAGATTACTGGTCAGTGATGTAGACCTGTTGGCCAATCAGATCGATAGTCTGGCCGCTGGCAAATTTCAACCCACCAAGATCTACAATCTATCAGCTGTTGTAGCCCTCGACAGCCGCCTTGCGGCCATCAAACGTAAGCCGACTATCGAGCACTCAACCCCGCATACGCCTGCGCCGTCAACGGCTTCAAACACGCCGATTATCCATAGCCCGGTCGAACCGTTGCCGGCTGTGCGCGCGGTTAGCGTTGAACAAGATATCGAGTTACCGGCGATCAAGGATACCGAGAATCTGCTCGAGGAGCCTACTGCCGAGGCGTTACGGGCTATTTTTCGCGCCTATGATATACGCGGCATTATCGATGACACGCTGACACCGGCTGTTATCTTTGATATCGGCCGCACCATCGGCTCCGAGGCCATCGACATCGGTGAACACACTTTGTTGGTTGGTGCCGATGGCCGGCTCTCAAGCCCTGATGTGATGGCGCGGCTGATAGATGGCATTTTAGCCACCGGTGTCGACGTCATCAGTATTGGCACCGTGCCAACGCCCGTGCTCTATTACGGGACTCATAACACGGAGATTCAGAGTGGTGTTATGGTCACTGCCAGTCACAATCCAGCAGAGTACAACGGCTTCAAAATTGTCTTCAACGATAGGTCACTTACCGAAGAAGACCTTTTAAGACTCTACCGACGTTTCGAACGAAAGGATTTTCATCAAGGCAAAGGCAGTCTCCAGCAAAGGAATCTCGCCGACGATTATCTGAATGCCATTAGCGACGATATTGTTGTCGCGAAGCCAATGCGAATCGTGGTCGACTGCGGTAATGGTGTCGCTGGCGAGATAGCGCCGGAAATTTATGCCAACCTCGGCTGCGAAGTCATTCCCTTGTATTGCGACATTGATGGTAGTTTTCCTAACCATCATCCCGATCCGAGTATTGCCGAGAACCTCCAGGATCTAATCTTGCTAGTCAAAACGCAAAATGCTGACCTAGGCATTGCCCTTGATGGAGATGGCGATCGCATGGTTGCCGTCACCAGTGACGGCAACATTGTGCCGCCGGATGAACTGCTCATGTTGTTTGCCAAAGATGTGGTGTCCCGCAACCCTGGCTCAGATGTCGTCTATGACGTAAAGTGCACCAAGAACCTCAACGGTGTCATCAGCGGGTTTGGCGGCAGGCCTATCGTCTGCCGCAGTGGGCACTCCTACCTAAAAGAGAAAATGGCTGAAACGGCCGCTGTACTGGGCGGCGAGTTTTCCGGTCATATCTGCTTCGGTGAACGCTGGTACGGGTTTGATGATGGCATTTATGCGGGGGCGCGCCTGCTAGAAATTGTTGGGGCTCAGAGCACCAGCTTTGCCGAGCTAATGGCAGAATTTCCGAAGAGCATTTCCACGCCGGAGCTGAAGATTGTCGTTAGTGAGCTCGATAAATTTTCAATCATCAAGAACATTCTCAGTAATGGTAATTTCGACGATGGAACAATAACAACAATTGACGGAATCAGAGTTGACTACATCGATGGCTGGGGCCTTGTAAGAGCGTCTAATACCGGACCATACCTAACATTGAGATTTGAAGCAGATAGCACGGAGAGTCTCGATCGTATTCGATCGTTATTCAGGGAGCAGTTACAGAACGTCGATCCAAGCCTAAACTTTTAGTGGCCCCATCGATTTATCGTTAGCAATAATCTAAAGGAACATCAACGCAATGACATTGTCTCGCGACGCAGCCATGAATGTCGCCAAGGTATTAACCGAGGCGTTACCCTATATACAACGCTTTACCGGTAAAACGGTCGTAATCAAATATGGTGGAAACGCCATGATTGACGATGAGTTACAACGCAAGTTTGCGCAAGATATCGTCTTGATGAAGTTGGTGGGCATCAATCCAATCGTCGTACATGGTGGCGGCCCGCAAATAGGCCAGGTACTCAAAGCGCTCAACATTGAGTCGAGTTTTATTGACGGCATGCGCGTCACAGACAGTAAGACGATGGATGTGGTTCAGATGGTGCTCGGTGGCACCGTCAACCAGGGAATCGTCAGCTTGATTAATCAAAGTGGTGGCAAGGCGATAGGCTTGACTGGCAAAGATGCAACGTTAATCAGAGCAAAAAAAATGTTTATCGAACGAGCCTCAGCAGACCTCACGGCACCTGAAATTATTGATATTGGTCAGGTGGGCGAAGTCGTGTCGATTGACCGCACGATATTAGACCTGCTTGTCGCCAGCGACATCATTCCCGTTATCGCCCCCATCGGTGTGGGTACCGACAATGAGACCTACAATATCAATGCAGACCTTGTTGCCGGCAAGATTGCCGAAGCGCTTAACGCTGAAAAACTGGTGCTGCTAACCAACGTCGCCGGCTTGGAAGATAAGCAGGGACAGCTGCTGTCTGGATTAACCGCCGAGAGAGTTGAGGAACTCATCAAGGATGGCACCATCAGCGGCGGAATGCTGCCGAAGATAGAATGCGCCCTCAACGCAGTCAAAAATGGCGTTCGCAGCTCCCACATTATCGATGGTAGAGTCGCCCATGCGGTACTGCTTGAGGTCCTGACGGACGAAGGGGTTGGCACACTGATCTCTCGCAACACGGCAAGCCCGGGTCGGTAAGCGACCCATGCGCCTGCGCTTGGATTTGATAGCTCAATAGAACAATAGCTCAATAGAACAATAGATCCATCGAACAATCGATTAACGACTGGTAGCTTAAGATGTCAGATGTAACCAAAGTCTCAAGAAAAGATCAGATATTACAGGCCCTTGCCACGATGCTTGAGGAGACACCGGGAGGGCGCATCACGACCTCGGGTCTGGCCAAGCAGGTGGGCGTCTCTGAAGCTGCGCTCTATCGTCACTTCCCGAGTAAGGCCAAGATGTTCGATGGTCTTATTGAATTTATCGAAGACACGATATTTTCGCGAATTTCTCTTATCCTGGCTGAGGAACCCTCCGCGAAGCTTCAGTGTGGGCAAAGCATTTATCTATTGCTGACATTTACTGAACGCAACCCAGGCATTACTCGCATCCTCACTGGTGACCCCCTGGCAGGCGAGACCGATCGTCTGAGATCCAGAGTCGCGCAATTTTTTGAGCGTTTTGAGACCCAACTCAAACAGGTACTGCGTGAGGCCGAGATGCGTGAAGGCCAACGGCCACTAATGGCAACACAAGCTGCCGCGAATCTGATGATGGCCACAGCGGAAGGCCGAATCAGCCAGTTTGTTCGTAGTGATTTCAGCCGACGGCCCACGGATGGCTGGGAAGTTCAGTGGCAAGCAATCAGTGGCGCTATATTTCCATAAACCCACTGGCCATGGGCTCGCACAAGAAGTTCGATAGCGCCTAGCTTCTGGGCGCATTGTCCAGCAACTCACGAACCCGCTGCACATCAGTGGCGTAAGTCTCACTCAGCTGCACCAGTTCCACGCCCTTGTCGACGATCTCGCGCTCCAGCTGCTGAATTCGCAGCACCACGTTATGCAGATATTCGATTCGTTCTGGGGCGACTTTGCCGCCCCTGCGTTCATGATCCGCCAGCTCCCTCTCTATGTTTTGCTTGCGGAGTTGCAACCCTTGCAAGTTGGTCTCGCTCGCGGCAATAAACGCCCGGACGCTAACCAACTTAGTATCGCGCGCACGCAAGACATCTTCAGGTGTGGCATAAATTCGCAGTAAATTCTGATCTGCTTGCTGGCGCTCTAAGTCATGGCGATCTTTGATGGCGTTTGCCGCCCGAGCTTGATCCCGCTGACGAATCTCTTGTTCGTTAAGGGCTCGCCCAACAACCTCCAGGACTCTGCCATCCAGGCTTAAAATCGTATACCCATCTTTTACATAGCGAGCAGGAACGTGACTGTCCAAGACCGTCACGCCATCTTCATTGTTGTATCTATACAGCTCTGCCGCCGCCGGCATCGCCGCAAGTGCACCCAGCAGTATATTGATCCTGACAAAAGCCAAGCCAGAAAATTCAGGTGACGCAATACCGAACCAGAGCCCGCGCCTTGGAGAAATTGTTGTTAACATCCGTGTCATAACTCGCGTTGAAGTTATCGTCCTGCCGAACTAAACCTAATAAGCAACACCGTATCGGTCTTGATACGCGCGCATATCGCCGAGTTGCCGTACAAATTCTGGCTTGCCTTCCAGAAACGACGCTATATCGCTGAACTTTACGACGCTGATGACAGAAACGCCATAGTCACGCTCAACCTCCTGAATCGCGGACAACTCGCCTTGGCCTTTCTCCTGACGATCAATGGCAACCAGAACCCCCACTGCTCGCGCGTCAGACTCGGCAATCACACTCATCACCTCGCGTATCGCGGTGCCTGCCGTAATAACATCATCAATAATCACGACTTTACCTGCAAGGGGCGAGCCCACTAAAAGCCCACCCTCACCATGCGCCTTCGCTTCTTTTCGATTAAATACAAACGGGTAATCACGCTGATAATTGCGCTGTAGGGCGATGGCCGTGGCGCTGACCAACGGGATACCCTTGTAAGCCGGACCAAACAACAGATCAACGTCTAGTCCCGAGTCCACCAGCGCCGCCGCGTAGTAATCAGCGAGCTCGCTCAAGGCTGCCCCCGTATTAAAAAGCCCAGCATTAAAGAAATATGGGCTTACGCGGCCTGATTTCAGGGTGAACTCACCAAAACGCAGAACACCACGCTCAATGGCGAATTCGAGAAATCTCGTCTGATAATCTTCCATCAAGCAACCTCAAGTGCGGTTTTTTGCAGTGTGATCAGCTCATTGATGCCCTTGTCTCCCAATATTAACATTTCGTCCAGCTCGCCGCGAGAGAAGGGGATACCTTCAGCAGTTCCCTGAACCTCAATAAACCGGCCATCCTCACCCATCACTAAATTCATGTCTGTCTCCGCTCGGGAGTCTTCGGTGTATTCAAGATCCAGCACTGGCCGCCCATCAACAATCCCAACAGAGACGGCGCCGACAAATTGCTGAAATGGGTTATGTGCCAGTTTCATTTGCCGAATTGCATCGTACAGCGCGACACAGGCACCGGTTATTGACGCCGTGCGCGTGCCACCATCAGCCTGAATCACGTCGCAATCGATGCGAATGGTGTATTCGCCAAGACGTTTCATATCCACACACGTGCGCAAAGATCGACCAATGAGACGCTGAATTTCGACAGTTCGACCGCCCTGTTTGCCTCTAGCCGCTTCTCGATCCATACGGGTATTCGTCGACCGGGGCAGCATGCCATATTCAGATGTAATCCAGCCCTGACCCGAGCCGCGCAAGAATGACGGCACGCCTTTGGCGACGGATGCGGTACAGATCACTCGAGTATCACCAAAGGCAATCAAGACCGAGCCCTCCGCATGTTTATTGATGCCGCGCTCAATGGTCACGGGGCGCAAGGCATCCAGCGCACGGCCAGCAGGCCGTTGTACAGAGTCAGTCGTCATGGGTATTTCCTATAAACAATCATCTATGCATGAAACTCCATTATACTGCTCAGCCACCAATAAGCACTTGCAGGCATTATTCATTATGACTCAAAGCATGACCGCCTTTGCTCGACGTGAGGCCAACAGTATTGTCTGGGAAATTCGATCGGTGAATCACCGATATTTGGACCACAGCTTCAAGGTTCCTGATAATTTGCGCGCCCTCGAGGGCGACCTGCGCAATCTGCTCAAACAAAGTCTGTTTCGCGGCAAGGTCGACTGCCTGCTCAAGATCAATACGGAAGGCACCGAATCGGGCGACCTTGCTATTAATGAAGCGCAAGTCCACAAGCTCCGCAGTGCGCTTGACGAAATCAGCCGTATCATGGGAGCCAACTCAGCGCTGAATTCACTCGATATTCTCAAGTTTCCGGGCATCGTGGCAACCGCCACAGTCGACGACGAAAATCTGGTTGCACAAGTCAAGCGCCTGTTTGGCCTGGCGCTCGCCGACCTGACCGCCATGCGGGCACGGGAAGGGAGCGAATTACAGCACATCATTGAAGACAAGCTCACCGAACTCCAACAATTAACCGATATCGTCCGCGCTGACGCGCCGGTGATTAACGCGCGGCAACGGGCACGCATCGAGGAAAGACTCACGGAGTTACAGCTCGAAGTCGACGGCAATCGTCTGGAACAAGAATTGGTCTATCTTGCCCAGAAATCCGATATCGCCGAGGAGCTGGATCGTCTAGACACCCATATCGAGGAAGTGAGATCCACGTTGCGTGAATCCGGCGCCATCGGCCGCCGGCTAGACTTTTTGATGCAGGAACTCAATCGAGAGGCGAACACCCTGTCATCCAAGGCAGTTGCCGCTAATACCTCCATTCAGGCTGTTGACCTCAAGGTGATCATCGAGCAGATGCGCGAACAAATTCAGAATATCGAATAAGCCCTGGCAGCCCCGCTGCCATCAATAAGCCACCCGACCAAATGATTTGCGGCTCAGGGTCAGAGTGTGGTCTTATTTAACTCTTGGCGCCCTTCATTGGGCTCCGATGATTCCCAGGAGCGGATATTGTCAGACCAAAAATTGTCGTTGCCGGCCATGATCGCCTATGGCTTTGGACAGATCTCTGAAGCCGTCAAGAACCAGGGCTTCAACACCTTCTTACTGTTTTACTATAATCAGGTACTGCATGTCTCTGCGACAGGCACCGGTATCGCGCTCGCGATTGCCCTGGTCTTCGATGCCTTTACGGACCCCATCGCCGGCAGCTTGTCTGATAAATTTCGCTCCCGCTGGGGTCGCCGGCATCCCTTTATCTTGTTTGCCGCCATCCCCCTGGCCATCACCTTCTTTCTGCTCTTCAACCCACCCCAAGGACTCAGTGAGCTCGGTAATGTCCTATGGTTGGTGACTTTCGCGGTACTGGTGCGCGCCGCGATGACTTTTTATCACATCCCGCACCTGGCCTTAGGCGCCGAGCTCGCCACTGACTATCACCAGCGATCAACGCTGTATTCCTTTAACACCTTATTTGGCGCCACCGGGGGCGCTATATTCCTGCCACTCTCCTATCTGTTGTTTTTCCCAACCACAGCAGAATTTAACCCAGCTCTCCTCAACAAGGCAGCTTACACGCCCTGGGCCTTGTTTTCTGGCGGCATCATGATCTTTGCCATCGTCGTCTGCTGCCTGGGTACGGCCCGGCAAATTCCACGCCTGCGCGCCTTAGCTGCGGCCCCTTCCGTCCACCGATTCAGCTTGCAGCAGCTCCTTACCGAAGTCCGTCAGGCCCTCGGCAATGCGTCTTTCCGCGCGATATTCTTTGGCATGATGCTCAGCACCTTTATTCTCGCCGTCGAAGGTGTGTTAAATCCGTTTATGGGATTTCACTTCTGGGGAATGACGACCGAGCAGCTGAAATTCATCCCCTTAGGCAGCTTGGTCGGGCTGATAGTCTCCATGGTCATTATCCCTGCAGCGACTCGCAAATTTGACAAAAAATACACCTTGATCGGCTCAGCGTTGCTCGTCATTCTCAATATCAACCTACCGATTATTTTGTCCCTCTCGGGTGTCAGCTGGTTCCCCCTGCCAGGTTCGAGTACGTTGTTGTATCTGCTTATCCTCAGCGCAGTGGTCACTTCAGCCCTGGGCGTCACCTTGTATGCGACCTTGAACTCCATGTTTGCCGATATCACCGACGAACACGAACTCGAGGTCGGGGAGAGGCGAGAAGGGGTTATTTTTGCTGCCCGCGCTTTCGCCGTGAAAGCGACAGCCTCAATGGGATTGATACTCGGTGGCATCCTGTTAGATTTTATCGCCTTCCCAAGGGGCGCGATGATGGGCGAGGTGGATGCCGATATCATCTGGCAGCTTGGCTTTCTCGCCGGACCCGCGACTTCGGTGTTTACCTTTTTTGGTATGTTCTTTTATATGGGTTATCGCATCGACCAGGCTCGACATGAAGCCATCACCTTGGCACTGGTCAAAAGTAAACGAATCCCAGTCGGCCAATAATAGCGTCAACGACCACCCGCAACAGGTATTGGCGGCCTTGTGAGACTGCTGGCAAACAAATTACAGTGATTCGCCAAAAATTTGCATTACACTGAGCCCTTCAGATCAGAGGCAGTTCACCCGTGACGAGTAAGACATCCGCCAGAGGCCAGTTATTTATAGTCGCCGCGCCATCCGGCGCAGGCAAAACCAGCCTGGTTAAGGCGCTGATTGAATCGACGCCGAGTATCGAAGTCGCGGTTTCTCACACAACACGGCCCAAGCGACCCGATGAAGTCGATCACGTCGACTATCATTTCGTGAGTCCGGAAGCGTTTCGCGAGATGCAAAACCAAGACGCCTTTATTGAGTCTGCCCAGGTGTTCGGCAATCTTTATGGCACTAGTCGCCAAGCGGTCGAAAGCATCGCCACCCGGGGTCACAATATCATCCTCGAGATCGACTGGCAGGGTGCCCAACAAATAAGGCAGCGATTGCCAGATTCTACGCATATATTCATACTGCCACCGTCTCTTGAGGCCCTGCGCGCCAGGCTGCAGGGCCGAGGCCAAGATGATCCTCACATCATCCAGACCCGTATGAATGAAGCAATCAATGAAATCTCTCACTATCAAGAATTTGAGTATTTGATCATCAACGATGATTTCAGTATTGCTTTGCAAGACCTAGGTCGCATTGTGGACGGCAAGGCTGCTGACCTACTGACTTGCGAGCAACAAAAGCGTTTCCAAGACTTGATTGCCGCACTTCTTGTCTGATGTGCGTCAGGAAATGGCGACAATTACTCATTGTGCAGCTATGATGGATTCGGTAGACTTCGCGGTCGTTGTGAACCGGCCCCAGGGCCTTTGTTGAATTCGGAGTAAACTGATGGCACGAGTGACCGTTGAAGATTGTCTGGAACATGTCGATAACCGCTTTGAACTGGTAATGGTATCCAGCAAGCGTGCTCGACAACTCGCTACCGGCGGCAAAGATCCCCTGGTACCCATTGAAAATGATAAACCCACGGTACTGGCACTCCGCGAAATTGCGGGTGGCTTTATCGATGCAAGCATACTCAAAGAGGGCACGCAGGACGAACCCAAGACATTGGATATAGCCGCTGCACACCATGAATTCGAAACCCCCGTCGATACAGATATCTAGACTAACACTGCCGGAGCCAAGACTCCGGCACCTGACTAGCCTCGTGACAGAAGCCTCTGCCCAGCTCGTTGTCTCTTTTTTCCCGTTATCTATGGCATCCCTCGGGGCTGCTAGCGCACCGTTGATATCACGCGTCCAGGCGATCCCAACGAACAGGGAGCCGCACCCTTGCTGACCATCGACTCCTTTGCCCTAGACCTTGAGACTTATCTCGGCGACCAGCAGATCCAGCAGGTTCGCAAAGCCTATCACTTCGCCGAAGCCGCCCATGAAGGCCAGGCCAGGCGTTCAGGTGAGGCATATATTACCCACCCACTGGCCGTTGCCGCCATTCTCGCCGATATGCATATGGATCATCAGTGCCTGATTGCCGCACTGCTCCATGATGTGATCGAAGACACCGGCATTCCAAAAGATATTATTAGCACGGAATTTGATGAAGAAGTCGCCAACCTGGTAGACGGGGTCAGCAAACTCAAAAGTATGTTTCATTCACGAGCCGAAGCTCAAGCCGAAAACTTCCAGAAAATGACCCTGGCCATGGCCAAGGATATTCGTGTCATCATGGTGAAGCTCGCTGATCGCCTGCATAACATGCGTACGCTCGGTAGTCTCGATAGTGAGAAACAGCGCCGTATCGCCCGCGAAACCCTGGAGATTTATGCGCCCATCGCTAACCGGCTGGGTATGAATAACACGCGCATTGAGTTTGAAGAGCTGGGTTTCAAAGCCCTTTATCCCCTGCGTTCATCGATGATCGAGAAGGCCGTGCGCACGGCTCGCGGTAATCGCAAGGAATACGTCAGCAATATCCTTGAGTCCATCAAAGCCAGTCTGGCGCGAGATGGCATTGCCGCCGAAGTCATCGGCCGCGAGAAGCACCTGTATAGCATCTACGACAAGATGCGTAGCAAGCGCCGTTCATTTACCGAGATTATGGATGTCTACGCCTTTCGTATTGTCGTCGACTCTGTGGATACTTGTTATCGCGTCCTCGGCTCAGTCCACAACCTATATAAACCGGTGGCGGGACGATTCAAAGACTATATCGCGATCCCCAAAGCCAATGGTTATCAGTCACTGCACACAACATTGTTCGGTATGCATGGCCTGCCTATCGAAATCCAAATCAGAACCGTTGATATGGAGATGGTGGCCAACAACGGGATCGCCGGACACTGGCTCTATAAGGCCAATGACGACAATAACTCTGGTAGCCACAAACGCGCCAGGGAATGGATGAAGGGACTACTCGAGATCCAGCAAAGCGCCGGTAACTCTTTGGAATTTATTGAGAATGTCAAAACCGACCTATTCCCCGACGAGGTCTATGTCTTCACCCCTCGAGGTCAGATCTATGAGCTTGCGCAAGGCTCAACCCCCATAGATTTCGCCTACGCGGTGCACACCGACATTGGCAACACATGCGTGGCCTGCCGCATCGACCGGCGCCTGGCGCCTCTGAGTTCAACTCTGGAGAGTGGCCAGACTGTGGAGATCATTACCGCCTCGGGGGCTCACCCCAATCCGGCCTGGCTAAGCTTTGTCATCACCGGCAAAGCCCGTGGCGGTATTCGCCATTCCCTCAAGAATCAACAGAGCAATGAATCCATGGCTCTTGGCCGACGGTTGCTCGAGCGAACCTTAAAGGCGTACAACACGAGCATCGAAGCGATTGATCCAGAGCGTCTGCTTGCGGTCCTCAAAGAACGCAATATGCTCTATTTAGACCAGTTACTGGAAGCTATCGGTCTCGGTAACCAGATGGCGTCCGTTATCGCCAGCCGCTTGATCACCGCAACCGCAGAGACCAACGCTGACGGTCCTGTTCGCCATACGCCCTTACCCATCATGGGGACAGAAGGGCTGGTAGTCACCTATGCAAAGTGCTGCAAGCCCATTCCTGGCGACCCCATTATCGGCCATATCAGCGCTGGCAAGGGCATTGTGATCCACATGGATGTTTGCCGGAACATGTCAGAGTTACGCAACAAGCCTGAGGAAACCATGAGCGTCCGCTGGGACTCGCATGTCGGCCAGGAATTTTCTGTGGAACTGCGAGTCGAGCTCGAGCATGAGAAGGGCATCATTGCAGTGCTCGCCTCCACGATCACCAATGCCGATGCCAATGTCGATCGAATCAGCATGATGGAGCGCGACGCGCACCTGTCCACTGTCAACCTGGTGCTGGCAGTTCGCGACCGCGTGCATCTGGCAAGAGTCATCAAACGCCTGCGGATCATCAAAGGCGTCACCAAAATTACTCGAATGAGAAGTTAGACTATGGCCAAGGCATTTATCAGCACTTCTGCAGCCCCCGCGGCTATCGGCATCTATTCCCAAGCAGTCGCCGCCAATGGCGTGCTGTATATCAGCGGCCAGATACCCTTGGTGCCGGAGACCATGGCGCTGGTCTCGGAAGACATCAGCGAACAGATTCACCAGGTATTTCAGAATCTCGACGGGATTTGTCAGGCAGCGGGCACCACGCTGAACCAGGCGATCAAGTTCAATATCTTCCTGACAGACTTGGCACATTTCGCCAAGGTCAACACCTATATGGAAGCTTTGTTAACCGCACCTTATCCAGCTCGAGCCGTGGTGGAGGTCAGTGCCTTGCCCAAGAACGTGCAGATCGAGATAGATGCCATCGTCGATCTCACCTAGTGACAGGTTACCGCACGCCCTTGAATGCCATCATTATAGGCATTGCCGATGAACGACACTGAGAGCCTAGAGACCGCCAGCGTCAGCTCGCTGAAGGGGGTCGGCCCGGCATTGACCGAGAAGCTGGCTCGGGTCGGGATTTTCAGCCTGCGAGATGTCCTGTTTCATCTACCCTTGCGCTACGAAGATCGGACGCGCTTGACCGCCATAGCCGCAGCCCAACCGGGCCAGCAGGTCGTTCTGGAAGGCAAGGTGATTGCTTGCGAACTCAGCTTTGGTAAGCGCCGAAGCTTGCTCGCTCACTTGCAAGATGCCTCCGGCACCATCGCCCTGCGTTTCTTCCACTTCTCCAAGCAACAACAAGCCGGCCTGAAGAACACCGCCAATCTGCGTTGTTATGGAGAAGTCCGGCGCGGCTCAGCCGGCCTGGAAATTTATCATCCAGAATATACTGTCGATACTCGGACACCCCTGGAACTACATTTAACCCCTGTCTATCCCGTTACCGAGGGCCTTGGCCAGTCAAGAATACGTGCCATTGTGACTCAGGTTCTGGCCCTTATGGACGCTGGCAAACTATTGCAGAACATCCCTTTAGGCGATCAAGACTTCCTGCAAACCGACATCAATGCCGCCTTGCACCTGATCCACCGACCTACCGCCGACATCGCCCTTGAAGAGCTTCTTGAAGGTACCCACCCAGCCCAACAACGTCTGGCCTTCGAAGAGCTACTCGCACATCAAACCAGTATGCGGCTCATGCGCGAGGAAATGGCCAGCCTGCAGGCCTTTGAGTTTGACCCACCCGCAGCAACCTGCGAGGCCTTGCAGGCCTCTTTGGCATTTACACTAACCGCCGCCCAGCAGCGCGTTCTGGGAGAAGTCGCTTTTGATCTTGGCAGGAGCCAACCGATGCTGCGCTTGGTCCAGGGTGATGTTGGTTCGGGCAAAACGGTGGTGGCCGCCCTCGCTGCGGCCCAGTCCATCGAGAATCAATTGCAGACTGCGATCATGGCACCCACCGAGCTACTGGCCGAACAACATTTTCTGAACTTCAGTCAATGGCTGGCGCCACTGGGTATTCAAGTGGCCTGGCTGTCGGGCAAGGTTAAGGGCAAACAGCGACAGGCAGAGCTTGCCGCTATCGCCAGCGGCCGGGCAGGCGTTGTTGTGGGTACCCATGCGCTGTTTCAAAAGGAGGTTATTTTTGCTGACCTGGGGCTGGTGATTATTGATGAACAGCACCGTTTTGGGGTTCTGCAACGTCTGGCGCTAAGAGAAAAGGGTGAGCGCCAGGGACGCATGCCACATCAGCTGGTCATGACCGCGACGCCCATCCCTCGAACCTTGACCATGAGCTTGTACGCCGACATGGATTGCTCCGTGATTGATGAGCTACCGCCAGGAAGAACCCCAGTGACCACCAGCGTCCTGCCGGATTCACGCCGTGAGGAGGTGATAGCGCGAGTCCAGTCTGCCTGCGAGCAAGGGGCGCAAGCCTATTGGGTCTGTACCTTGATCGAAGAGTCGGAAGCGCTGGAGTGCCAGGCAGCCGAAGTCACGGCAGAGACGCTCACCCAGCAATTGCCCACCCTGCGCGTACGTCTGATTCACGGCCGTATGTCTGGAGAAGACAAAGCCAATATCATGGCGGAATTCAAGGCCGGTAAGACTGATTTACTGGTGGCAACCACGGTCATCGAGGTGGGTGTCGATGTGCCCAACGCCAGTTTGATGATCATCGAAAATCCCGAGCGCCTGGGACTTGCTCAGCTGCACCAGTTACGCGGCCGGATCGGTCGAGGAACCCGCAAGAGTCACTGTGTGTTGCTCTATCATCCGCCGCTGGGACGGGTCAGCAAGCAGCGACTCAATGTCCTGCGAGAGAGCAGTGACGGTTTCTATATTGCCGAACAGGATTTGATGATTCGTGGGCCTGGCGAAATGTTTGGCCGTCGGCAATCGGGGGCATTGCAGTTCAGAATCGCTGATCTGGTGCGTGACCAGCATATGCTGGATGCTGTCAGTAACACCTCCAGGGCCATGCTGGCAACCGACCGGCCCGCCGCATTAGCTATCATGCAACGCTGGCTCGCCATGCCGGAAGCCTTTAGTCAGGTTTAACGATTAGCTCAACAGGCGTCGGGGCTTTAAATTTGGTAACCTTTCGCCTCTCGACCCTCGAAAATGTCCCGATCAAACTTGCCTTCACTTCTGGCGACAATCGCCGAGACCGTCGCATCGCCCGTGACATTCACCGCGGTGCGCATCATATCCAGCAGACGATCAACGCCAATGATCAGGGCAATTCCCTCAACGGGTAGTCCCACCTGCTGTAACACCAGTGCCAGCATGATCAAACCAACGCCGGGTACGCCTGCGGTCCCAATTGACGCCAAGGTTGCGGTCAAAATCACCAGTAGATAGTCACTCAGGCCCAGCTCAACCCCAAAGGCACCCGCTATAAACACGGTGGCCACCCCTTGCATGATAGCGGTGCCATCCATATTAATGGTCGCTCCTAGGGGTACGGTGAAGGCCGCAATCTCATTTTTAACCCCGATTCGATGCTCGACAGTTTCTAAGGTAATCGGCAGCGTCGCGTTACTCGAGGACGTACTGAACGCGTAGGCCATCACAGGCGCCATATGGCGAAAGAAGGTGATCGGATTGAGATTGGCCATGGTGCGAATCATCACGCCATAGGTCAGGCAAAAATGCAGCACCAGCACGCCAGCCACCGTGAGAAAATAGGCGATAAGATCCGAGATCGCAGAAAAACCCATATGGGAGAACAGCGCAATCAGCAGACAAAATACCCCAATAGGCGCGGCCTGCATCAACATCATCACCATGCGCATGATGATGTCGTTCCAATCATTCAGAGTCGCTCGCACCCGCTGGCCCGCCTCACCACATCGGCTGATAGCCACCCCGACCAGTATTGCGAAGACGATAACCTGCAGCATATTGCCATCACTCATGGCCTTGATTGGATTGGAGGGAAAAATATTGATGATGACCTGTTTCAACGATGGACTCTCGTTGACCAAAAATTGAGCGTCGGAAGTTAAGTTGATTCCCTGCCCGGGGTTGATCAAGGTCGCCGCGAATAGCGCCAGAGTAATCGCCACCGCAGTAGTCAGCAGATACAGACCAATGGTCTTGATCCCAATTCGCCCCATACTGGCACTATCGCCGAGATTGCTGGCACCGCAGGCCAGAGATACGAAGACCAATGGAACGACCAGCAATTTCAAGCTGATGACAAACACCTTGCCGCCAATATCCAGTAAGCCGTCAACCACATAGACCATCAGCGGATGGTCATCGCTGAGCCCGAAGCTGAATATAATGGACCCTAAGAGTATGCCAAGGGTCATACCGATAACGATATTTCTGGTTAACTTTTGATGATCCATAGCAATACTCGCTGTTTGCTTTAGTCGATTTCCAACATCTCAAAATCTTCCTTACTCACGCCACATTCAGGGCAACACCAGTCATCGGGTATATCCTCCCAGCGTGTGCCGGGCGCAATGCCTTCAGACTCAAGGCCCTCAGCTTCGTCATAAATGAAACCACAAACAATACACTGCCACTTTCTCATCTGTCTTTACGCCTCGTTCTATTAACCTGTTCTCATGATTCCATCGGTAGTCACCCTCGCGGGCCTAGATACCAGTTATCTCGGCCCAGCAGGGAAAATCGATGATTTAATGCCTGGGCCAAGCCACGTATACTAGCGTAATTCCTGTTCACGTGACACAAATCGGCGAATCCAGTGCCCCATAACATGCCATCGATTATAGCTTTACAGAGATTACGCGCCCGCCTGACAGATTCGGTCTCGCGACTTAGAATTTATCTTAACCAGCGCTGGCCAATGCTATCGCCATTGTTGCGCTTGGCCCGACTCGATCGGCCAATCGGCACCTTTCTTTTACTGTGGCCCACCTTGTGGGCTCTGTGGATCGCGGCAGAAGGCTTTCCGGGCTGGCATTTGCTCATCGTATTTACGCTCGGCACCCTGTTCACACGATCAGCGGGCTGTATCGTCAATGATGTGGTTGACCGGGATATCGATGGCAGTGTCGAACGAACTCGCAACCGGCCCCTGGTGCTCGGCCAGGTCACTGTGATGGCGGCTCTGTGTTTCACGGCGATATTACTCTTTGCAGCCCTGATCTTGGTTCTGACAACCAACTGGCTCACCGTTCTGCTGGCTTGTGGCGGCGCGATAACTGCCTTGATCTACCCGTTTATGAAACGCTACACCTATATTCCCCAGGCTATCCTTGGCCTGGCCTTTTCTTTTGGCATCCTCATGGCATTCTCAGCCGTCACCGGCGAAGTACCCCAGGTTGCGGGGCTATTGATGATCGCCAACATTATCTGGACGGTGGCCTTTGATACGGAATATGCCATGGTAGACAGAAATGATGACCTCCTACTGGGCTTGAAATCCTCAGCCATTTTGTTTGCGGAACTGGATAAGGCCGCTATCGCAACACTCCAGGTACTGTTTCTGATCATCATGTACGCTGCGGCTGAACCTGTGGGCTTGAGCACCTGGTATATGCTCGGACTCGGCTGTGCCGCCGGCCTGTTTATTTACCAACAGTACCTGATCCGCAACCGCGACAGGGACGGCTGCTTCGCAGCATTTCTCAACAACCAATGGTGCGGGCTGGGGATTTTTGTGGGTATCTTTCTTCACTATTGGTAAAGCCACCTGCAACCCGCAACTAACTTATTGCTTGCGCGTCACCTTCACCGGCAAGTAGGTGTAACCATTGACGAAAGAAGAGAAGGTTCTTTGCGGCTCAGCCTGTATTTCGATTTTTTCAAACCGAGTCAGTATTTCTTCCCACAGAATACGTAACTGCATTTCAGCTAGGCGGTTACCCATACAGCGGTGGATACCGAAACCAAAGGACAGGTGCTGGCGCGCATTGGGTCGCTCAATATCCAACTCATTAGCGTTATCAAAGACATCCGCATCGCGGTTACCAGAGGCGTACCACATTAAAATTTGATCGCCCTGTTTGATCTGCTTGCCACCAATTTCGCAGTCGTGGTTGGCGGTTCTACGCATGTAAGCCAGCGGTGTCTGCCACCGAATCAGCTCTGCCACCATTTTCGGAATGAGCTCAGGCTTTGCGATCAGCTTGTCGTACTGCTCAGGGAACTTGTTCAAGGCGTAGACGCTGCCCGTCATACTGTTTCTGGTGGTGTCGTTACCACCGACGATCAAGAGCAATAGGTTACCCAGATAATTCATCGGCGACATGTCCTTGGTATCCTCACCATGAGCCAACATGGAAACCAGATCGCTTCCCGGATTTTTGAGTCGCTCTTCACGCAGCTGAGTGAAATACGCCAGGCACTCTAACAACTCTGCGCGCCGCTCTTCTTCAGACTCGATAATGCCGCCAGGCTGAGGGATCGCAAAGGTGACATCAGACCAGCGGGTCAGTTTGCGGCGGTCTTCAAAGGGAAAGTCGAACAGGGTTGCCAGCATCATGGTGGTCAGTTCGATAGAGACGGTATCGACCCAGTCAAAGGTTTCGCCCTCGGGTAATGCATCTAACACTCGGCAAGTGCGCTCACGGATGAGGGCTTCCATGGCGACCAGGTTATTCGGCGCGACCGAGCGCGACACCGTTTTACGCTGTACATCATGCACTGGTGGGTCTTGGGCAATAAAGGTGGTGATACCCAAGGCGCCTTCTGGCAGGTCTGCGTCAATAGGCAAGCCCAGGGTAATACCATTAGCTGAGCTGAAATTTTGCCAGTCCGAATCGACTTTTTTGATATCTTCATATTTAGTCAATGACCAGAAACGACCCGCGATATCAGTGTAATTGAAGTGCACAGGATCCTCGGCCCGCAGACGCTCAAAATATTCCAGCCATTTATGTTCGCTCCAGAGCCTGGCATTGATCGGCATAATATCTTCCAGCGGTATGTCGTAAGCCGACGGGATATCTGCCTGGGGTATTTCAGCGTTGGATTTGGCTTCGCTCATGGTGGGCCTCGGTTCGCTTTCTGGGGTCGAATGATTGAGATAACTAATGGCTATCAAAGTACCATTAATAGTCTACCTAAATTTTAGGTCTGTTGATCTACAAAATTCCGCTATCTGTTTGAATTAATGATCAATCGTGCTGAGGGCGGCGACATTGAATTTAAGCGTGATGTAACAGCAGGCCTTCAGGTTGCTGTTAGCCCACCGACTGCCCTTCCGACAAGAGTCAAAGGTGCACGCTCAGTGATTTTACGACCCTCATCCAGACAGTGACTCATCCCGGTGAGCCCTCGCGAACCGCTGCCACGCCGCAGGCCCTGTGCTAAACTCATTTATTCGCAAAAACCGAGTGCATCCATTGCTTCGTTTCCTGATGACCTTCAACCGCGTTGCCGACTGGACCGGCCATCTCATCGCGCCGCTAACCTTCGTGATGATGTTGCTCACCTGCGTGGTCGTGGTGGCACGCTACGCCCTGAATGTCGGCCTGATTCCGATCACGGAACTCATACTCTACATTCATGCCAGTATTTTTATGCTGGGCATCGCCTATACCTTGCGCGCAGATGCCCATGTGCGAGTCGACATTATCTATCAACGCTTGTCCCAGCGCGGCCAGGCGATCGTTGACCTTTTAGGCGCCATCGTCTTTCTGCTGCCCTTAAGCCTTTTTATCTTTGTCACCAGCCTGGACTATGTCTCTTTATCCTGGCGATTACAGGAGGGATCCGCAGAGCCTGGGGGCTTGCCTGGTATGTACCTGATGAAGGGGCTGATACCACTGATGGCGGGGCTCTTGGGCATCCAGGGCATCGCCGAAATTGCCCGCCTGATACAAACGTTAGTCGCGCCAACCCAACGCCCACCACTGCCGAGAGTCTCTAACATCGATGGCTGAATATGCTGGTTTACTCATGTTTGTCGCAGCTTTCGTCTTTCTGCTACTCGGCTATCCCGTAGCAATCACGCTGGCCGGCACCGCCCTGTTAGCCGCGGGCATCGGCATTATCACCGGTGACTTTAATCCGGCCCTGCTATCAGCCACACCGAATCGCCTGTTCGGTATTATGACGAATCAGACATTGATGGCGGTGCCGCTCTTTATTCTGATGGGCGTCATTCTGGAACGCTCGAAGATCGCCGAACGACTACTGGAGACCATGAGCAAGTTGTTCGGTCACTTACCCGGTGGCCTGGGCATCGCCGTCACCGTTGTCGGTATGTTGATGGCCGCGAGCACAGGTATCGTCGGTGCCACAGTCGTGACGATGGGCTTGATGGCGCTGCCCAGCATGCTCAAGGCAAACTATGACCCAGTGCTTGCCACGGGCACTATCTGCGCAACGGGCACCCTGGGTCAAATCATTCCACCGTCCATTGCCCTGGTGCTGCTTGGCGACGTGCTGGGCAATGCCTATCAACAGGCACAGCTCAACATGGGCATCTTCAACCCACAAACTGTCTCGGTGGGTGATCTATTTGCCGGGGCGATATTGCCTGGCTTGTGCTTAGTGACCTTTTATCTACTCTATATTATGGGAACCGCCATACTGTCACCCCATCGCGCCCCGCCTGTTGCCACCGCGGCGGTTACGTTGCAAGAAATTGTCTACAGTATCCTGCCACCGTTATTACTCATCCTATCTGTGCTGGGCTCGATTTTAACTGGCATCGCTACACCGACAGAGGCAGCAGGGGTGGGGGCTCTAGGCGCTTTCATCCTGGCACTATGGAGCCGACACGTGGATGGACCGCAGTTTATGGACATCGGCCGGTCAACCACGCGAACCACAGCCATGGTGTTTTTCATCCTCGTCGGTGCCTCATTGTTCTCGTTAGTCTTCAGAGGTTTTGGCGGTGATGAACTGGTGCAGGCATTATTTGCCGAGATGCCCGGCGGCGTAATCGGCGCTACCGCCATTGTTATGCTAGTGATTTTTTTGCTCGGGTTTATTCTCGACTTTATCGAGATTACCTTTGTTGTGATACCGATTGTCGGTCCTATCCTCATGGCGATGGGCGTTGATCCGATCTGGCTCGGTATCATGATCGCAGTGAACCTGCAAACGTCCTTTCTGACACCCCCTTTTGGATTTGCGCTGTTTTATTTACGTGGGGTTGCGCCATTGTCCATCAGCACATTGCAGATCTACCGGGGCGTGGTGCCTTTTATCATGATGCAGATATTACTGCTGGTGCTGCTGACCTGGCAGCCAGGTCTGGCGACTTGGCTGCCCAGCGTGCTATTTCCTAAGTAATATTGCTTATTGCGCCAACGGTTGCGCCGCCCGGGCATTGATGTAGGCGCGTTCGGAGATCTCATGATAGCTCATCACCTGAGTTCGGTAACGATCATAGGACTGGTAAATTCGCTGCGCCAGCTCGTCGTCTTCGGCGATCCCCTCGACCACCTCCGCTGATATGACTTTCAATTTAGCCAATACATCGTCCGGTAGGCGGCGCAACTGGACATGGTGTTTATTCACCAGCTCCTCCAGAGCCGCATTATTTCGAGTGGTAAATTCGGCGAGCATATCGTCATTCATGGCACGACTGGCGACTCTGACGATTTCCTGCAAGTCATTTGGCAGACTATTCATCGCTTCTGCATTGACGATAATTTCCAACGTCGGACCCGGCTCCTGCCAACCAGGATAGTAATAGTACTTGGCCACCTGATGTAAGCCAAAAGCTAGGTCGTTGTAAGGGCCGACCCATTCTGTCGCATCAATCGTCCCGGTCTGCAAACTGGTATAGATTTCACCACCGGGAATGTTGACGGCAGTGCCACCCGCTTTTTGAAAAACTTCACCTCCGAGGCCGGGAATACGCATCTTCAGTCCTTGTAGGTCCTCGAGAGAATTGATTTCCTTATTAAACCAACCAGCCATCTGCACACCGGTATTGCCCCCGGCCAGGGGAATCAGGTTAAACGGCGCATACAGTTCTTCCCACAGCGCCATACCGCCTCCGTGTAACAACCAGCCATTCATTTCCTGGGCCGTCAACCCAAACGGCACCGCAGTAAAAAACGACGCCGCTGGTAGCTTGCCCTTCCAGTAGTACGCCGCACCATGGCCCAGCTCGACATTACCCAGAGATACCGCATCGAAGACACCCATGGCTGGCACCAGCTCACCCGCGCCATAAACTGTGATGTTCAATCGACCATTGCTCATCGTCGAAATCATTTCTGCCATGCGCACGGGTGCGACGCCAAGGCCCGGCAGGTTTTTTGGCCAGGTAGTCACCATCCGCCAATGGTAGGTTTTATCTGACCGATTCGTGCTGTTTTCTGACCCCTTTATAGTGTCGTTTTCAGCACAACCAGATAGGGCGCCGAAGCTAACGAGCAAGCAGACGAGCAATATTGTTTTGCGCATAATAATGTCCTGATGAAAAGCCTAGATTAAACGGGCTGCAGATTCGCGTAAGCCATCATCAACCACTTGCTGCCTTCTTGGTTGAAGTTGACCTGGATTCGGGCCTGCTTACCCTCACCTTCATAGTTGATCACAACACCTTCGCCGAATTTGGCATGGACAACTCGCTGGCCTAATTTAAGGTTAGTACCACCCAGTTCAGCATCGGCGAATGATCGCAGGCTGTTCATATTAACTCTGCTGGGCATCGCTCGGCTGGCGCTGTAACTGCTGGTGTAGGCGGGTCGACTGACAGCCTGCTGCGCTCTGACTTCCTGGACCATTTCACTGGGAATCTCACCGACAAATCGTGACACCCGGTTGTAGGTTTCCGAGCCGTTGATTCGGCGAGATTCAGCATAGGTGAGATAGAGCTGTTGCATGGCCCGCGTGACACCAACATAGCAAAGCCTGCGCTCTTCTTCGAGCCGTCCCGGTTCTTCCAAAGACATTTTGTGGGGGAACAAGCCTTCCTCCATGCCGCCGAGAAATACCAAGGGAAACTCGAGACCCTTGGCACTGTGCAGGGTCATCAATTGAACACAATCCTGGTGAATATCCCCTTGTCCTTCACCTGACTCTAAGGCGGCGTGGTTCAGGAAATCGTCAAATAGTGACAAGGGCGCTATCTCGTCAGGATCATCAAAGTCGACGCCCGAATCCGGATCAAAGGTTCGTGCTGCAGTGACCAGCTCTTGCAGATTCTCAAGCCGAGCCTGACCGCGCTCACCCCGTTCTTTCTCGTAATATTCCCGCAGCTCAGACATCTGTATAACGATTTCACAAAGTTCGGCAAGCTCTAAATCTGCCGTTGCCGCATCCATTTCTTCGATCAGCGTAATAAAACCTTGAATGGCATTTTTGGTCCGGCCTGTCACTTTGCCCTGGTCCTTCAGCAATATGGCGGCTTGCCACATGGAGATATTCTGACTTCGAGCCAGCTGCCGAATCTCTTCTATCGTACGATCGCCAATACCGCGACTCGGCGTATTGACCACCCGCTCGAAAGAAGCATCGGCATCCTTGTTACCCAGCAGGCGCATGTAAGCCAGAACGTTACGGATTTCCATACGCTCAAAAAACCGCTGGCCGCCATAAATACGGTAGGGCAATTGACTGCGAAGCAGGGCTTCTTCCAGCACTCGTGATTGTGCGTTGGAACGATAAAGGATAGCGCACTCCGCGTAGTTGTTACCTTGCGCGACCCAGTCCTTAATGCGCTCAACAATATACCGCGCCTCATCAATCTCGTTAAAAGCTGCATATAAATTAATGCGTTCACCGTCGGCCGCCTCGGTCCAAAGCTCCTTACCCAAGCGACCCGCATTTGAGCTGATCAAACCATTAGCGGCTTTAAGAATAGAACCTGTCGACCGATAGTTTTGCTCCAGGCGAATCATTTCGCTGGCGGGAAAGTCGGTAGTGAATTTTTGAATATTTTCTATTTTCGCGCCGCGCCAGCCATAAATAGACTGATCATCATCACCAACCACGAGAATGTTGTTTCGATCGCCGGCGAGCATGCGCAACCAGGCATACTGGATCGTATTGGTGTCCTGAAACTCATCCACTAAGAGTTGCGAAAAACGCTGCTGATAGTGCTCCAGCAGCCGGGGATTGTTTAACCACAGCTCGTGAGCCCGCAATAGCAACTCGGCAAAATCTACCATCCCGCCACGCTCGCAAGCAGCTTCATAGGCAGTATAAATTTGAACATGCGTTTTGATATACAGATCGCCGAAATCTTCGATATGGCGAGGTCGCAGTCCCTCATCTTTTTGGGCATTGATGTACCAAACAGCCTGGCGAGCAGGCCATTTTTTTTCATCCAGATCAAGACTTGCTAACACGCGCTTTACCAGTCGCAACTGATCGTCGCCATCAAGGATCTGAAAGTTCTGGTTAAGTTTCGCTTCCTGCCAATGTGCCCGTAACAGTCGGTGCGCAATGCCATGAAAGGTACCGACCCACATGCCCCGCAAGGGAGTCTCCATCAACGATTCTATTCGGGCGCGCATTTCCGCTGCGGCCTTATTCGTGAAGGTCACCGCAAGAATACCGTGGGGGGAAACCCCGTGAGTCTGAATCAGCCAGGCGATTCGGTGAGTCAGCACTCGGGTTTTACCACTGCCGGCACCCGCCAAAATCAGGTAACTACCGGTAGGTGCAGACACGGCCTGACGTTGGTACTCATTCAATGAATCGAGGATATCAGCTAATAACAATGTAAAGAATTCCCTATACGGCCATCATGGATTAGGTCTAGTCAGCGCGTTAACGCAGACTTTGTATATTCTTCCCGTCTACAAAAAGCCCATGTTAAACCTATTCCACCGTGACCGATTTCGCGAGATTTCGTGGCTGGTCCACATCTGTGCCCTTAGCTACCGCCACATGATATGCCAGCAATTGCATGGGTATGGTATAGATAATCGGCGCGATCAACGGGTCACAATAAGGCATCGGGATAACGGTCGTACCTTCCTCATCAGTAAATCGATCCGACTCACCAAACACAATGAGTTGTCCACCTCGGGCTTTGACTTCCTGCAAGTTAGACTTCAGTTTGTCTAACAAATCATCGGTGGGGGCAACCGCCACCACGGGCATACTCGCATCAACCAATGCCAGTGGGCCATGCTTTAACTCACCACTGGGATAGCCCTCCGCATGGATATAGGAAATCTCCTTGAGCTTGAGCGCACCCTCCATCGCCACAGGATAGTGAGGACCACGACCGAGAAACAGTGCGTGTTGTTTATCCACAAACTGTCGAGCAACGACCTTAATGATATCGTCTAACGCCAACGCCTGATGAATCTGAGCAGGAATGCTGAGTAACGCGGTCACCAGCTTTTGCTCTGCGGCGTCATCCAAACCATGGTACTTGGCGACCACGATCACCAGCATCAACAGATCGGCCAGCTGGGCAGTAAATGCCTTCGTGGAGGCCACACAAATTTCTGGTCCAGCGTGAATCAACAAGCTTAAATCCGACTCTCTGACCAAACTACTATCCGCCACATTGCACAAACACAGGCTCGCCACATAGTTCGAGTGTGTCGCATTTCGCAGGGCGGCGAGGGTATCTGCGGTTTCACCTGATTGTGAGATGGTCACCAGCAGGGTACCGGGGGTGACGGCAACCTGGCGATAACGAAACTCGCTGGCAACCTCAACACTGCAGGGAATACCCGCAATCTCTTCGAACCAGTAGCGCGCCACCAAACCCGTATAGTAGCTACTACCACAGGCAACGATCTGAATCGCCTGGGTTTGCGCAAAAACCGCGCCGGCATTCACGCCAAAGGCGCTTTCCAACACATGCTTGGCTGTGACTCGACCTTCTAATGTCGCCGCGACAGTTTCGGGCTGCTCAAAAATCTCTTTGGTCATATAGTGGCGATGATTACCTTTGTCCGCAGCATCAATGCGTGTATCAATTTGCACCGTTCTTTGCGCAACCGTGGCGGTATTCGTGCCATGAAAGATAATGCCGTCGGCCTGCACTTCGACCATCTCGCCTTCATCCAAAAAGATAAAGCGATCGGTGACTGGGCGCAAAGCTTGGGGATCTGAGGCGACGAAATTCTCACCAATGCCAAGACCGACAACTAACGGACTGCCAGCCCGGGCAGCCATAATCGTCGATGGGTAATCGCTATGAATGACCGCCACCGCATAGGCGCCCTTAAGTTTGGCCAACGCTTGGACGACCCCCAGACGAAAATCTTCGCAACTGGCGACCTGTTGATGCACCAGATGGGCGATCACCTCGGTATCGGTATCACTAGAAAATACATAACCTGCAGCCTCGAGGGCGATACGCAGGGGCTCATGGTTTTCGATAATCCCGTTATGGACGACTGCCACATCATTGCTGGAGTGGTGCGGATGAGCGTTGTCTTCCGTGGGTTTGCCATGGGTCGCCCAACGGGTGTGAGAAATGCCGAGTTGGCCGTCCACAGGATTGGCTTGCCACGCACTCGCGAGCGCCTTGACCTTACCGACCCGACGTAAACGCTGGATCTGCCTGCCGGCATCAATA
>Ga0209119_1000305_pt1 | contig 49813 bp, 35 predicted proteins | sample COG_03_FD_184747 | JGI IMG/M metagenome (GOLD analysis project Ga0209119, IMG submission 184747) | Pelagic Microbial community sample from North Sea - COGITO 998_met_03 (SPAdes) (version 2) | ecosystem: Environmental > Aquatic > Marine > Neritic zone/Coastal water | place: Helgoland, sampling...
TACTGTGAATTTAATTTTCATAATCAATCTATTTAATTTTGAATTTTCCATCTTCTTTTAAACTTAACAGCTTATTTGAAAAGGGACTTTTTATTGATATTGTCCAGCCAGAACTGTAGTTTTCAATGGAGGGGTTAAGGGTCACTCCATGTAAAACGATTTGCGTTGACTGTATGCTTTTAATGGTCGTTAACCATTGATTTGTTTTAGAAAAATGAGCCTTTTGAGCTCTGTACATTTTATATAATGCCCATTTGATTTCTTCATCTTTTGGGATTTCAAATGGCGTTTCACTCCCTGCTTCATTGGATGAAAAATAAACATAGCCCCACTTTTCCGGTTCATGCATGTTAACAACGCCCTGTGGAGACCACACCCAATTGTATTCGTGTAAAAAATCACCTTTTACATCCTTTTTTCTTGAATAAACTCCGTTGTTAAGTTCATAATCCCAATTAACTCTAGAAAAATTGACACGCCAAAAAGCATCTCTAGGAAGCACCTTATGATAATAAGATGTTTTGTAAACAGACCACGGAATCGCCATTTCTAGGGTCCATCCTTTATCGGTATCGGAAGGATCGTTTAAGGTACCATCAATGTGTACAGCCGATTTTAACCCTGAGATGTGCCAATCATTTAATACTGGTGAATCTAACTCTCTGTAGGGCTTTGTAATAAATAAATCCCAAACAGTGTTTAAAGCATTGATTTCTAGCTCATAGTAATTATGTGTGTCCCCATCTGGGTCTACAAATACTTCAAAGTCGTTGTTATGAAAAATAATAGCGTCGTGTTGGTAGATATCTGCCCAAACATGGGGCTCTTCAATTTTGGCTAATATATAAAAATAGGTTTCATCCCATATCATTTTTATATTAGTGTGGTACTTTGGAGTTTTCACCCCTTGAATATCCACAAAATCTGAAGACCATTCTACAGAATTCCACGCCATTTCTTCTGCCATTCCATCAATCGTTATGGAATCTTGAGTTTTATAAGCAGTGTAAGCATTAGGGTAAATTTCAAGGTCCGATTGAGCTCTTACGTTATATATAAGTACTGTCAAAAAAAATAAAAATGTCATTTTAATATGACTCATTTATAAACTGTTTTCTTTTGTAAATTTTACCACTTCGCTCAAATGGCCAAATGCAATGGCAACTACAGTGTCTGCAGCGCCGTAATAGACTGCTAATTTATCGGTCTCAGCATCATGTAATGCAGCACAAGGAAATACAACATTTGGTACATCTCCAACCATTTCATATTGTTCTGCAGGACCTAACAAATAGGGCTGAGTTCTGTACTTAACGACATCAGGTTGATCTGTATCTAAAAGTGCCGAGCCCATAGCGTATCTAAATCCATTACAGGTATTAATAACACCATGATAAATCATCAGCCAGCCTTCATTTGTAAGAATTGGTATTGGACCAGCTCCAATCTTGGTACACTGCCAGGCGCTGTCTTCAAAAGGGGTCGCTTTCATGACACAGCGATGCTCTCCCCAAAATTTCATATCAGGGCTGTAACTAATATAAATATCACCAAAAGGGGTGTGCCCATTATCACTTGGACGACTTAACATTGCGTATTTTCCATTTATTTTCTGTGGAAATAACACCCCATTTCTATTGAATGGTAAAAATGCATTTTCACACTGAAAAAATTCTTTAAAATCAAAGGTATAACCTATTCCTATAGTTGGACCATTATATCCATTACACCAAGTAATCCAATATCTATCCTCAATAAAAACCACGCGTGGGTCATATTTATAATCGGAATCAATCATCTCCGTATTACCCGCTTGCATTTTAATAGGCTCATGATTGATCTCCCAATCGATTCCATTTTTACTAAAACCTGCAAAAATATCCATTTGCACAGCTTTGTTATCACATCTAAAAACGCCTGCATAGCCCTCCTTAAAAGGCACAACAGCACTGTTAAAAATACTATTAGAAGATGGAATATCGTAACGGCCTATAATGGGGTTTTCGCTGTAACGCCACATCACATCTTGGCTTCCAAGTGGCTTATCTTGCCAAGGGAAACTCACTTTATCTTTAGTTAAAATCATTTTTTTAATCTGTAATTTGTTTTACTTTATCTAGCCAAGTAAATTTAAGAATTAATGATGTAATTACAAACACTGACAACGCGATTAATCCTTTTGGATAATCTCGAATTACAAAATAGATTGGCATGACAATCATACTGGACTGCCAAACAATACCAACGGCACAATTAAACATGTCGTTCCAAAAATTAGTATTTTTATTTAATTTACCATCTTCTTTCAGTAATTCTTTATAAATAGGGCCCCACCATCCCCATGGTCTAACTGTTTTGTAAAATGACTTTAGGGTCTTCATATCCGTAGGTTCCGATAAAAAAGTACCTAAAAAGGAGCCTGTCAATGAAACGATAAAAATGATAGGAAATAAATATATCGCTTGCATGTGAGACAACTCAAAAAGGAGTGAGTCTTGAGAAAAACTTCCTTTATTCTGGTCCAGTAAAAACTGTAGTGATGCTATAATTAAGCCTGAAAACATACCCCAGAAATACCCCCAACCGTTAAATCGCCACCAAATCCATTTCAAAAAATTTGAAGCTACATAACCACCAAAAAGTGCCGATGTAATCCACAGGGTTAATGAGTTAATAGAATCTGCAAAAAAGCCCATAAAAACGCCTAGAGCTACTACTGAAAATGACGCTATATGACTTGCTTTAAGATAATGTTTACTACTTGCATTTGGCTTAAAATACTTCTTATAAATATCGTTCACTATATAGGCAGGGCCTGCATTTACAAAAGCCGAAAAAGTAGACATGAATGCCGCTAGTAATCCAGCTAATAACAATCCCTTAACCCCAACAGGCACATGGAAGTTAATAACTTTAGGCAACAACACCTCTAAATCAGCTCCGGTAAAAGATGAGTTTCCAATCATTTCTGGACTTAAACTAACCAAAGCGATAACCACTATCCCACCAATTAATAAGTACCTTGGAATAAACAGAATTAAATTTGTAAAACCACTCATATAAGCCGCTTCTTTGACTGTTTTTGTGGAGAGGATTCGTTGCATATCAAAACTAGGAGTTGGACCTGCTAAACTTGCAAAAAAGCCCTTAAATAACGTCATCCCAATAAAAGCTCCAAACATCTTAAAACCTTCAGAATCAATTAAATCATTAAAAGCTTGATATTTATCACTCCAGTGGGTTTCCAATTCCCATCCAAAAAAAACATTTCTCCATTCTTCAGTAATCACGGAATTAATTTCAACATCACTGATGGCAAAGAAACTGTATCCAACAACCAATAAACCTGCAAGCACCATGATGCCGTATTGAAGTACTTCTGTTGCTACCACTGAAAACATACCTCCTTTGACTGTATAAATAGTTGTTAAAAGTATGATGATTAATGCATAAGACTGCTCGGAGCTTAACAGAACAGATGCTCCCATTTGAAGTGTCAAATCCCAAGGCAGAATAATGGTCATAAATTTCCCAACCCCTTCAAAAAAGTAAGCAATAAACCCAATCGCAGCAATAATGGCAAACGCAGCAACAATTAAATGCGATGCCCTTCCTGCCCTTTTATCTCCAAAGCGAGTTAAAATCCATTCTGAGCCTGTCATTATGTTGGACCTTCTTATCCAAACTGCTAAAAACATCATTATAAAAATTTGATTCCAAATTGGCCAGAGCCACATAAACATAAAACTTTTTACACCATATAAAAAAAGAATCCCTACCATCCAAGCTGTGCCAGAAACATCAAACATTCCCGATCCATTACTTAAACCCAAGTAGTACCATTTGATACTTTTACCCCCAAGAAAATAGGAGTCTAGACCTTTTGAAGCGCGCTTGGAAACCCAAATACCGACGGCTACCGTTAAGATTATATAAAAAGATATTATTAGTATGTCTATACTATGCATTCGTTTTGTCTTTTATTGAGTTTCTAATTCCCAGTTTTTGTTTGAATCGGATTCATTAAGTGTGGCGGATTTGGATGTAAATTTTTACATAAAAAACGTTTTTAATTACCCGATTAGTACATGAACAAAGCATTACAAGAAACAAACATATTTATAATATAACTATATTAGCTCTGATCAAAAATTTAGTTTATTGATTTTTATTGAATAGCGAATATGCAAAAAAAGCGCTGTACAACGAACAAAATTAGACAGATAACTAATGTATTGTGCTGAACGTTAAAAAACCAAAATATGCAACCAAACAAAAACTTAAAAATTACTCTAAGACATCATGTCATTTTTTGGTTGATTTACTTTCTTCTCAACACACTTCGCTGGGGTAATTATTTTGATAATTACGAGTATTCGCTAAAAACAACTTTGCTTGGATTTCCTATTCACATGATTTTATGCTACTTAAATATTTTTGTTTTAATGCCAAAATTTGTTTTTAAGCGTAAGTATTTCTTGTACGTGTTTTTTTTAATTCTGTCCTTGATTTCAATGGTATTCATTAAATTTAATCTTACCTATTTTTTGATTAGCACGAACATATGGCCTGAAGGGCCAGCAGTAATACATGATGTCACATTTAGTTATTCAATAGACATGATGATTGGCGAACTCTATGTGATTACTTTTGTGACTGCTATCAAAATAACAATGGATTGGCTACAAGAACAAAAAAGGGTCACCGCATTAGAAAAAACACAATTAGAAACAGAGTTGCTGTTTTTAAGAACTCAAGTTTCACCCCATTTCTTTTTTAACACACTTAACAATATCTATTCATTAGCCATTGAAAAATCGGACAAAACTCCTAAATTAATACTTCGACTTTCTGAGCTAATGCGTTACCTACTTTACGAAACAAAATCAAAAAGACAAAGTTTAGAAAAAGAAATAATTTGCATTCAAAATTATCTGGATTTAGAGCAAATAAGATATGGTAACCTTTTAAAAGTAAATACAGAAATAATCGGAGATATTTCCGACAAAAAAATAGCCCCTATTTTATTGCTTTCTTTTATTGAAAATGCATTCAAGCATGGTGCAAACAAGTCCACTGATAACGTGAAAATTGATATAGATTTCAAAATAATAGAAAATTTTCTTTACTTTACTATTTCAAATCCAATTCCAAAAACGAAAACTCAAAGTAAAAGTATTGAAAAATCAAGCGGAATTGGATTGAGAAATGTTAAAAAAAGACTTGAATTAGGCTACAAGCCTGAAGACTACAGCCTGAGTATAAATAATCAAAACGAACTGTTTGTTGTCAACCTTAAAATAAAAGTATAATGAATATTAATTGTTTAATTATTGATGACGAACCTTTAGCAATAAATGTCATCAAAAGCTTTATAAAAGAAATTGATAATATTACAATTATTAACACTTTTACAAGTCCTGTTGACGCTTTGAAATACTTAAAAGAACATACAGTTGACCTCATTTTTTTAGACATTAATATGCCACTTTTGAATGGCTTAGATTTTATAAGAAATTTAGAAACTAAGCCCTTAATAATTATTACAACTGCCTATGATGAATATGCCATAAAAACCTATGAATTAGAAGTCCTAGATTACCTAGTTAAACCAATTCCCTTTCCTAGATTCATGAAAGCTGTTAACAGAGCTTTTAAGGCCTTAGATACCGCTAAAGCTGAAGATACCTCAAAGACTATAAAAAGGCCTTTTACCTTCATTAAAGTTGATAAAAAGAAAATGAAGAAAATCTATTTGGATGAGATACTGGTTATCGAATCTTTACGAGATTATCTGAAAATCACAACACAAACTAATAAGTATATTATTCACAGTACCTTAAGTAACTTTACGAGCTTACTTCCTGAAAGTAATTTTATTCGAATACACAGATCCTTCACAATCGCCATTGATAAAATTGACTCCGTTGAAGGAAATAGTGTGGAAATTGAGGGAATTAGATATGTGATTGGAAGATCATATGTTGAAAATGTCAAGAAAAATATTTTGGGGTAATCTACCTAACTTATATTTTAGATAATATTACACAGCATTCTGGTAAATTGTTAAAAATATTTGAATAAATCTAACTAACAAATTAAGTAATGCTTTTAGAAATTTGCGCTAATTCATTTGAATCTGCTATAAATGCTCAACAAGCAGGCGCTGACAGAATTGAACTCTGTGTCGAGCTTGGAATAGGAGGAATTACTCCTTCATTTGGAATGGTAGAACAGGTCCTTGCCAATGTAACTATTCCTGTTTTTGTGTTAATTCGACCAAGAAGTGGTCATTTTTGTTACACAAATTCAGAGTTAACAATTATGCAATCAGATATTAAAAAATATAAATCTATGGGGTGTCAAGGATTTGTTTCTGGAGCATTAAATCACGATCAAACAGTCAATATTTCAGCAGTTAATCATCTTATCGATGCTTGTGGTTCTTTACCTTTTACGTTTCATCGTGCATTTGATTGGACTCCAGACCCCTTTAAAGCACTTGACTCACTAATTTCTGTAGGAGTGAAGAGAGTACTCACATCAGGCCAAGTAGATTCTGCATTCGAAGGCCTAGATTCTCTTATTAAGTTTAAAAGCTATTCAGACAACCGCTTAATTATTATGCCTGGTGGTGGTGTTACTACTGAGAACATTTTAAAATTTAAAACCAATAAATTTACTGAAATTCACGCTTCAGCTAGTTCAGTAAGAGAGCTTTTAATAACTCCAAAAGTAGGTATGAACAATATAAAATCAATAGTTGATAACATTTCAGTAGTATCTGAAATTGAGAGCATAAAATCATTAATTAAAAGTATAAAATGAAACTAAATTTATTCTACTTACTGCTTTTATTATCAGTGGTATTTCATAGCTGTAAGAACCGGCCCGCGATTGATGAAATTGAATTAAATCAGGGCTGGGAGTTTAAAAGTACTGATCAAACAGTTTGGGAAGCGGCAGAAGTTCCTGGCACTGTCCATACCGATTTGATTGCTTCCGGAGTCATTAAAGACCCATTCTTCCGAATGAATGAACACGACTTACAATGGATTGACAAAAAGGATTGGGTGTATCAAACTACTTTTGATGTGTCGGAGGCGTTTTTAGCTAAGGAAATGATTGAGCTAAACTTTGACGGCCTAGATACCTATGCGTCTGTTTATTTGAATGATAGTTTAGTTCTAAAAACAGATAACATGTTTAGGTCCTATGACGTTTCAGTGAAAGGGGTGTTAAAGCAAGTAGCTAACAACCTAAGGGTCTTGTTTGAGTCTCCAATTAAAATAGGGATTCAAAAACACGATGCACTTGGTTATAAGTTTCCAGATTTAGGAAATGACCTTGCGACGATTGGAAAAGTTGAAGGTGATAAACAAGTTAGTATTTTTAGCAGAAAAGCCAGCTATCATTTCGGTTGGGATTGGGGCCCGCGATTAGTAACCTCAGGGATATGGAAGCCAGTGACATTAAAAAGTTGGAATCAATTTAAAATAGAAGATGTATTCATTAGACAAAAGCATTTAGAAAGCAGCGTCCAACTAACAGCCGAGGTAGATGCGATGGTCTTTGACTCAGATTTTGATAAAGCCGCCACTGTAGATATATATGTCAACGACAAACATATCAAGTCTATGGCTTTAGAGCTTGAAGTTGGGCTGAATCAGTTAAAAGTTCCCTTTACGATACAAAACCCTAATTTATGGTGGCCCAATGGGATGGGTTATCAAACCCTTTATAACGTTAAAGCTAAAGTATCAAACGCTGATTATTCAGATTCAAAATCACACGATATAGGACTAAGAACCATAGAGCTTATACAAGAACCCGACAGTATTGGAACTTCTTTCTATTTCAAAGTAAATGGCCATCCTGTATTTATGAAAGGCTCCAATTACATTCCTCAGGATATTTTTCTAACAAGACCCAAAATTGAAGACTATGATCGGATTTTAAGTGCTGCTCAAAACTCCAATATGAACATGATTCGTGTGTGGGGAGGCGGAGTATATGAGTCCGATACTTTTTATCAAATGTGTGACCAAAAAGGTCTTCTCGTTTGGCAAGATTTTATGTTTGCTTGCGCTATGTACCCTGGAGATGCTGAATTTTTAGAAACAGTAAAACAAGAAGCTATAGACAATGTAAAACGCTTACGAAATCATCCTTCTATAGCGCTATGGTGTGGAAATAATGAAAATTTATCTGCTTGGGAAAATTGGGGATGGAAAGGCCGTGTTGAAAAAAACCAATCAAAAGCAATCGCTGATACTATGTGGAATTCATATGAGGATCTTTTTCATAAAATACTTCCTGAAGTCATTAGTTCCTATGACAGCGATCGAAATTACTGGCCCTCTTCCCCTGGTAGTGCTTTTGGAAAACCGTCAAATATGGAAAATGGTGACATGCACTACTGGAAGGTTTGGTGGGGGAAAAAGCCGTTTGAAGACTATGAGAAAGATATCCCTAGATTTATGTCCGAATTTGGATTTCAGTCTTTCCCTGAGTTTTCTTCAGTAAAAAAGTACGCGCTCCCAGAAGATTATGATGTATATTCTGATGTGATGACCTCCCATCAAAGGTCTAGTATAGGGAATGTAACGATTGAAGAATATATGCTACGTGATTATAGGAAACCGAAAGATTTTGAGAATTTTTTATATGTTAGTCAGTTACTTCAAGCTCGAGGGATAAAAATTGGAATTGAGGCACACAGACGCCATAGAGACCGCTGTATGGGAACGTTATATTGGCAAATAAACGATTGCTGGCCAGTTGCTTCTTGGTCCAGTATTGATTATTACGGAAAATGGAAAGCCTTACAGTACGCAGTTAAAAAAATATTTAAAACATTTTTAATAAGTCAAGAAATTAATAATGAAAAGCTACAGTTTTTCGTTGTTTCTGATACACTCCAACCAAAGGATGCATTGCTGGAAATCAAGTTAATTAACTTTGGCGGAACGGTTCTTGAAAAATGGAAACAGGAAATTAAAGTCAAACCAAATCAATCCAAAATATATTTTGAACTCCCTCTAAAAGTCTTTTCAAAGTATGGAAATTTAAATAATGTTTTGGTTGATGCAAAATTAGTTTCTAAATCGAGTAATATTCTAGCTGATAATTATTTTTACTTTAAATCACCAAAACTACTTAAATTATCTAATCCTCAGATTTCTTACACTATAGAAGAAAACAAGAATCAATTTGAGCTTGTAATTAAAACTGATAAATTGGCTAAAGATGTATTTGTTAGTACAAATTCATTGGGTAATTTATCTGATAATTATTTTGATCTTCTTCCTGGATATGAAAAGATTATTAAGATAAATAAAGATCAGATAATTAATGTCCAGTCTTTTGAGTCGAGTATAAAAATTGTATCCCTTTGGGATAGTTATTAAGAATCTAGAAAAGCCGCCTAAAACATAGGTAAGTATACTTCCTTTAAATTAAATATTCCTAAATTTCCTATGGAAATGAGTAAACTTAAAAGACACAAAAAAGCCTTACTATTTCTAGTAAGGCTTTAAGTGATCGCACTAGGATTCGAACCTAGGACCGCCTCCTTAGAAGGGAGGTGCTCTATCCAGCTGAGCTATGCGACCAAACTGTCGGGGTGGCAGGATTCGAACCTGCGGCCTCCACGTCCCAAACGTGGCGCGATAACCGGGCTACGCTACACCCCGAATTGGTTATCAAATTTGTTCTCAAAATAAATTATGAACTACAAAATAAATGAACAACAGACTTTCTATTAATTTTAAAAGTGCCTACGAATAAACGAAAACACTTTAGTCGGGGTGGCAGGATTCGAACCTGCGGCCTCCACGTCCCAAACGTGGCGCGATAACCGGGCTACGCTACACCCCGAATTGATTATCTATTGTTAATTTACTTCTTGCGGAGAGACAGGGACTCGAACCCTGGCGACAGTTACCCGTCGACAGATTAGCAATCTGCTCCATTACCACTCTGGCACCTCTCCTATTAAATGAACTTATGCAATAAAATTGCGGTTGCAAATGTAACTTTTCATTATTAAGAACGCAAGCTATTTTTTTACTTTTTTATAGGAATTTTCGCTTATTCAGGATATTCAATACGTAAGTGATACATATTGGCTAACTTATGCTTTAAAACCTTTTTAATCGATTGAATTTCTTTTAGAGTGATTGTAGCGTTTAAAAACTGTTCTGTATCCATTTGCTTAGAAACAATGGCATCTACAAAGTTATTTATTTTGGTTGAGTTCGGATCTTTTAAACTTTTAGAAGCGGCTTCCACACTGTCACACATCATTAGAATTGCTGTCTCCTTGTTGAATGGCTTTGGACCTCCGTAAGAAAAGTCCGATGTCTCAAATGATAGATTACTTTCTACTTGCTTATTGTAAAAATAATAGACCATACTACTACCGTGATGGGTCCGAATAAAATCAATTACACGGTCAGGAAGGTTATTCTTTTTGGCCAACTCAATCCCATCTATAACGTGATTGATAATGATTTGCGCACTTTCTTTTGGCGATAATTCATCGTGTGGGTTAATTCCCGTCGATTGATTTTCTGTAAAATAAGTTGGGTTCAACATTTTGCCAATATCATGATACAAAGCCCCTACCCTAACTAGCATGGCATTCGCTCCAATTTCATTGGCAGCAGCTTCGGCCAGGTTAGCAACATTTAAAGAGTGGTGAAAGGTCCCTGGTGCTTTTTCAGATAATTCTTTTAATAGCTTAGAATTTGTGTCAGAAAGCTCCAATAGAGAAACGTCTGATACAAGACCAAATAATTTTTCATACACATAAATCAGAGGCTGAACAAATAAGGTCGCTAATCCACACAGAATAAATAATAAAAAGGTTTCCCATTGTAAATTATCAATACTGCCTTCGTGTATCACATAAAATGCAAAATAAGAAACGATATAAATGAGTGTTATTTGACCTACCGAAATAAATAAGTTGGCCCGTTTATACAGCTCAGACACAGTAAGAATAGTTACAATCCCTGCAATAGTCTGCAAAAACATGTATTCATAATTATTAGCCACCACAAAACCCAATAGTAAAACAGTAATTACATGAGTAAACAACCCTAAACGTGCATCAAAGAATGCTTTTAAAATTAATGGTAAAATACAAAGGGGGACAACATATATATATGAGGAATTATAATTAACCACTAGAGTAGTCAATAATACCATAATGACAATATTAAAAAATATAAAAGTGACCTTAGTATTGTTAGAAAAAACCTCAAACCTATATTTTTTCATAAACAACAATAGCATCAGTAACGCCAAAGACACTAGGACGGTATAAGCCGACAGAATCCAATAATAATTTGAATCCGTTAAAACTTGTGACTCATATTCAGACTCCAAGGATTTTAGCACATCATACTTATCGCCTTGCACGACTTCACCTTTGGAAATGATAAGCGTTTGCTTATCAACACGCCCCCTTACAAGTTTAATTTGACTCAGTCGCTCGTCAAGCGACGCCTGTGTTAGCATTTTGTTTAAACTAGCATTTGGCTTTACTACATCAAAAAAAAGTGCTAAGAAACGTTGACGATGTGCCTCAAGGCCTAAAGAATTAACCGAGGACTCTACAAAAGCCCTTAAATTTGTTTGAGGGAAAAAACTCAGAAAAGGCTTAAATCCACTTTGGGTATTATTTATTAAAATAGATATTTGTTGATTTAATTTATAATCATAAGAAGCCTCTAAAACCCCACTTTGATAAATTTGTTCAAGAATAGTTGAACCTTTTTTATATAATTCTGCTTTAATCTGGTCATCCGAAAGCTCATAAAACAAGCGATCAAAGGCCAATGTGTAATCATTTTTAATCAACGTGAAAGCAACAGTATCAACATCAAAAAAAACGGGCGATTGGGTAGAGATTTGCTCACTTTCAGAAGTTATTTCTTCAGCAGATTTTTTGATCGCAAAATCAAAAGGGGCGTATAAGTTTTCCGATTGCCAAGGCTTTCCTTTTTCGAAACTATACCTAAATGTTCCACTTTTTGGAAATAGATATACAATTAAAAAAGTAGTTATTATAAACAGAAACACCTTGTAAATTAAGGAGTGGTTTTTATGAAATAAGTTTATTAAATCTTTCATCAAGTTATACAGATATTCAAAACAAATAGACTTCCACTAATGAAGTCCCTAAATAATTGTAATATTATGTTGGTATTAATTACTCAAAAGTAATAAAAAGAAGGACATTTTCTCTCTATATTAAGATATTACTACTTTATATATCCTAAATTTTCGTTATTTTCGCATGGAACACAGCTAAATAAACAACTATGAGTAAAGACGTTGTAATCGTATCTGCAGCCAGAACTCCGATAGGTAGCTTTTTAGGAGCCCTTTCTTCTATTACTGCGCCTAAATTAGGCGCAATTGCAATCAAAGGTGCCCTTGACAAAATTGGCCTGAGGCCAGAGTTCATAGATGAAGTTTTGATGGGTAACGTTGTTCAGTCCGGCGCTGGACAAGCGCCTGCCAGACAAGCTGCGATTTACGCAGGCATTCCAGATTCTGTTCCGTGTACAACCATTAATAAGGTATGTGCCTCAGGAATGAAAACGATTATGCAAGCAACACAATCCATTGCCCTAGGCGATGCGGATATTATTGTAGCTGGCGGAATGGAAAATATGAGTTTAATACCTCACTATTACAATGCGCGTACGGCCCAAAAATTTGGAGCAATTTCATTGGAAGATGGGATGCAAAAAGATGGATTAGTGGACGCATACACCAATCAACCTATGGGTGTTTTTGCAGATGCTTGTGCAGAAAAACATAATTTCACTAGAGAGGCACAAGATGCCTTTGCCATACAATCATATAAACGCTCTACAGAAGCATGGGCGGCTGGGAAATTCGATTCTGAAATAGTCCCTGTAGAAGTACCGCAGCGACGCGGAGAACCAATAATTATTGATACCGATGAAGAATTTACTAACGTCCGTTTAGAAAAAATCCCGAGTCTGCGTCCTGCTTTCACAAAAGAGGGAACGGTGACTGCCGCTAACGCCTCTACAATCAATGATGGTGCAGCTGCACTCGTATTAATGAGTAAGGACAAAGCAGAGGAGTTGGGGCTAAAACCCTTAGCTACTATAAAAGGATATGCTGATGCAGCTATGGAACCTGAATTGTTTACTGTAGCTCCTTCAATAGCATTGCCAAAAGCACTTAAAAAAGCAAATATAAACATCTCCGACGTGGACTTCTTTGAGTTCAATGAAGCCTTTTCAGTTGTTGGACTTGCAAATACTCAATTACTAAATCTCGATGATTCTAACGTCAACGTAAACGGTGGCGCAGTCTCTTTAGGGCATCCACTAGGCTGTTCAGGAGCTAGAATTACTGTGACTTTACTAAGTGTCTTAGAACAAAACAATGGGAAAATAGGCGCGGCAGCTATTTGCAATGGCGGCGGCGGTGCTTCGGCATTAATCCTGGAACGAAATATATAAGGAATGCAGTACGGCCTTTGCTACTTAAGCGTTGTCGCTTTAAGACTTGAAGCCTCAGATACTAGTGAACTAGTATCTCAAGTGCTGTATGGCGACTCTTTTAAGGTTTTGGAACAACGCAAGTGTTGGAGTCGAATTCGGCTTGCCTATGATAAATATGAAGGCTGGGTTGACAATAAACAATTTAAATTTATAGAAGAATCCGACTATAATACACTTCAAAAAGAAACGCCGTTATTGACTACTGATTTAGTAGATTTTATCACAGACCAAAACCAACAATTGCATCCCATACTACTAGGATCTTGTCTGAACGGACTACCCTATTTAAAACACCACTTTGAAGGGGCTAAAGCAGAAGGAAGTTTATATAAATCTAATATTGTTGACACCGCTTTACTTTACCTAAATACACCTTATTTATGGGGAGGAAAGACTCCCTTTGGAATTGACTGTTCAGGATTTACGCAAATGGTTTATAAGCTAAACGGATTTAACATCCTCAGAGATGCTTCACAGCAAGCCTCTCAAGGAGAAGCACTTAGTTTTATTGAAGAAAGCTCGCCCGGAGATTTAGCATTTTTTGATAATAATGAAGGTGAGATTACCCATGTTGGAATTATAATGGAAGACCACCGAATAATTCATGCACATGGAAAGGTTAGAATAGACCTACTAGACCACAGTGGAATTTATAATTTAGATACCAAAATACATTCACATAAACTACGAGTGATTAAAAAAATAGTCTCATAAAAAAAAGCCATTCAAAGTTTGAATGGCTTTTTTTTATGTATAATTATTATTTTCTATTTACCAGAATCTAAAGAATCTGCTATCGCTTTATATTCCTTATATTTTTCAGTATTACCTACTTGACTATAAATATTAGATAATGTTTTGGCAGCTTGATAGTTGTCTGGTTCTACAGAAATTGCACTTTCTAAATAAGGAATTGCCTCCAAGAACATCTGGTTACGTTTTTCACTCAACTTATCATACTTAAGGTTTTCAGCTCTAGTAGTTCCTAAGCTATTCATCTGGTCAAGGATAGATTGTTCTTGGCCTAATATTAAAGCTGCTAAATTTATATAAGCCGATGTAAAATCTGACTTAAGTTCAATTGCTTTTAAATAATATTTTTTAGAATTCTCGAAATCATTAGAATCTGCAGAAATAATTCCTAAGTTAAGTTGCAAATCAGGGTTTGTTGGGTCTTTTAGAACAGCTAGCTCCAATAATTCTTTAAATTTCAGAATCTCTCCCATTAGATAATATAGATTAGCTTCTTCAAGTATTAGCATCACACTTTCTGGATCATCTGCTCTAGCTATAGCAAAAGCTTCAAGAGCTTTGACATTATCTCCTCGTTCCTTATAAATTAATGCTATGTTTTTAATAATTTCAGGAAATTTAGATTTTGTAAATTCTTCTACTGGATTTGCATGGGTACCTGCTTTAATTGAAATATTCATCAATGTCTCACTAGTAAAAGACTCTTTTTCCTGAGTATCTAAATTAGTAGCAAACATTTTTTTCTCTATACCTGTAAATTTAATTACTCTTAACTTTTCATACAAAGCTAAAGATCGGTCAAATTGTTTTGCATTAACAGACATAGATGCTGCATAATACAAATTTATGGTATCTGATGGGGATAAATTATAAGCGGTTTCCATGTATTTTGAGGAAGATTCGTAATCATCTTTTTTGTAAAGTGATAATCCCGTATTGTATAGATAATTACCTAATAATTGCTTTTGGAATTTAACTGATTCAGCATCCGACGAAGCAGAAACATATTGCAAAGCTTCAATCGATTTTTTAATATCGCTATAATCTGCGTCAACAGATTGACCATCTCCAGACTTAGAGTAATACACACTTCTACTTAAATAATACTTACTTTTGTATTTCGCTTCCATGGAGCCTAATAAAGCCTCTGCAGCATCAAGAGCAATCCCAGCTTTATCATAGTTTCCTTTTGCTAATTCTTTCTTAGCCGTTCTTAATTCTTTCTTTTGTGCAACTGCGGAGAAACCTATGGTTAATGCTAGCGCAAGTACTATATACTTTTTCATCTTAATTAATTTTTTTTTTATTATTCCTCTTCTTGTGTTTCTAAAGCTGATTCATCAGTTTGAGAAGTATTTATTTGAGTAGCTCCCTCTTCTGTTTGCTCTTCAGTACTATCCACTTCTTCCTCATCTTCACGCATCACTTTAGCAACTGCAGCAATTGAATCATTTCCTTTAAGATTAATTAAACGAACCCCTTGTGTAGCACGACCCATGACTCTTAAATTTTCAACAGCCAATCGGATAGCTACTCCTGACTTATTGATGATCATTAAGTCATCTTCATCAGTTACATTTTTGATTGACACCAGATTTCCAGTTTTATCAGTAATTGAAATGGTTTTAACTCCTTTACCTCCTCTATTTGTGATTCGGTAATCTTCTAAGCTAGAGCGTTTTCCATAACCATTTTCAGAAACAACCAAAATATTACTCTCCATATCATTAACAGCAATCATGCCAATAACCTCATCCGTATCGTGCGCTAAAGTAATTCCTCTAACTCCAGAAGCACCACGGCCCATCGGTCGGGTTTTTGCCTCTTCGAATCGAATTGCTTTACCAGACTTTAAGGCTAACATCACTTGACTTTCTCCAGTTGTTAATTTAGCTTCTAACAACTCATCATCATCTTTAATAGTAATGGCGTTAATTCCATTAGTTCGAGGACGAGAATACTGCTCTAAAGAGGTCTTTTTAACCTGACCTCTTTTGGTTGCCATGATCACGTAGTGAGAATTGATGTAATCTTCGTCTTTTAAATCTTGAGTACAAATAAAGGCTTTGACCTTATCGTCTTGCTCAATATTTATTAAGTTTTGAATGGCGCGTCCTTTGGAGGTTTTGCTTCCTTCTGGAATCTCATAAACACGCATCCAGAAACATTTTCCTTTTTGAGTGAAGAACAACATGTATTGGTGGTTAGTTCCTACAAACAAGTGCTCTAAGAAATCTTCGTTTCGAGTAGTTGATGCTTTCTGACCAACACCACCCCTATTTTGAGTTCTATATTCCGTTAATGACGTTCGTTTAATATATCCTGCATGAGAGATGGTAATAACTACCTGCTCGTTAGGAATCATGTCTTCAATAGACAAGTCACCTCCAGCGTATTCAATCACAGAACGACGTTCATCTCCGTATTTATCTTTAACAACGGCAAGCTCTTCTTTTATGATCAACATACGACGTTCTTTTTTGTCAAGGATATCTTTCAACTCATCAATTGTTTTCATGATATCATCATACTCACCACGTAACTTGTCTTGCTCTAAGCCTGTTAATTGTCTTAATCTCATTTCAACAATCGCCTTGGACTGAATCTCACTAAGCTTAAAACGTTCTATTAATTTTTCACGAGCCTGATCAGCATTAGAACATCCTCTTATAATCGCTATAACTTCATCAATATTATCAGAAGCAATAATTAGACCTTCTAAAATATGAGCGCGTTCTTCGGCTTTCTTTAATTCGTATGTTGTACGACGTACTACAACTTCATGACGGTGCTCTACAAAGTGATGAATCATATCTTTAAGATTCAACATTTCTGGACGCCCATTGACCAATGCGATGTTATTAACACTAAAGGAAGACTGAAGTGCCGTGTATTTATAAAGTTTGTTTAATACAATATTTGGAATTGCGTCTTTTTTCAAAACATAAACAATACGCATTCCATTTCTATCCGATTCATCACGAATGGTAGAAATACCTTCCATTTTCTTATCGTTTACCAAGTCAGCAGTCTTTTTAATCATGTCTGCTTTGTTGACCTGATATGGGATTTCAGTTACAATAATGCATTCACGACCATTGACATCTTCAATATTTGCCTTGGCACGAATAACCACACGACCACGACCAGTCTTGAAAGCTTCTCTTACCCCGTCATAACCATAGATCGTTCCTCCAGTTGGAAAATCAGGTGCTTTCACGTGTGTAATTAATTCATCAATCTCAATGTCTTTATTATCGATATAAGCAGTAATCCCGTCAACAACTTCAGAAAGGTTATGCGGCGGCATGTTAGTTGCCATTCCAACAGCTATTCCAGAAGCGCCATTCACTAGTAATCCAGGTATACGTGTTGGCAACACAGTTGGCTCTTGAAGGGTATCATCAAAATTTAATTTATGATCTACGGTATCTTTATCAATATCTGCTAGCATATCTTCAGATATCTTTCGCATTCTCGCTTCTGTATAACGCATGGCAGCCGGACTATCACCATCGATAGAACCAAAATTCCCTTGACCATCTACTAACATATAACGCAAACTCCATTCCTGAGCCATACGAACCATTGCATCATAAACAGAGGTGTCTCCATGGGGGTGGTATTTACCTAACACTTCTCCAACAATCCTTGCCGATTTTTTATGAGCAGTGTTAGACCTAACTCCAAGTTCATGCATCCCAAACAAGACCCTACGGTGCACAGGCTTAAGACCATCTCTAACATCTGGAAGTGCTCGAGACACTATTACTGACATCGAATAATCGATGTAAGCAGACTTCATTTCATCCTCAATATTAATAGGAATTACCTTTTCTCCTTCTATCATTTTTAAGCTGTATTTTCGTTCGTAATATAACCAAGCTAATATACTACTTTTGAAGTTATTATTATACTAATTTATGTGGCTTTTTTGACCCAATTTATCAACAATTTCAAGAGATAAATTCGTTAATAAATAGAGATGTAAAAATTTTGATTTTAATTAGTTTTTTGTATCATTTGTATAAATGAAAAATAAATTGGGAATAGTTCTTGATATACTCCCAATGAATATGTAAATTTAACAAAGATTTTTTTTTATGGATGATAATTTTTCCCCTAGAGTAAAGGATGTTATTTCTTTTAGTAAAGAAGAGGCGCTTCGTCTTGGTCATGATTTTATTGGTACAGAACACCTCATGCTCGGCCTTTTAAGAGATGGGAATGGGAAGGCGATAGACATTTTAAACTCTTTAGACATTGATTTAAGTCATTTAAGACGAAAGGTTGAAATCTTAAGCCCTGCCAATCCCAATATACTGATCACTTCCAATGAGAAAAAGAACCTTCATCTGACTCGTCAGGCCGAGCGGGCACTAAAAACAACCTTTTTAGAGGCTAAATTATTTCAAAGCAAAACGATAAATACCGCCCATTTACTTTTATGTGTTTTGAGAAATGAAAATGACCCCACTACAAAACTTTTAAATAAAATGAAAGTAAACTATGATAGTGTCAAAGAGCAATTTAAATATATGACCACAAGCGAGGATGATTTTATAGATAACCCAAAAGCTGAATCGTTTCCCAGTGAGGAAAATCCTAAGGAAGACAACAAAGACAGTTCTTTTGGACAAACAACAAGTCAAAAAGGCGCCAAAAAATCAAAAACCCCTGTTTTAGATAATTTTGGAAGAGACCTTACAGAAATGGCAGAGCAAGGAAAACTCGACCCTGTTGTTGGACGTGAAAAAGAAATTCAACGTGTGTCTCAAATACTCAGTCGAAGAAAGAAAAATAATCCGTTGCTTATTGGAGAGCCAGGCGTCGGCAAGTCGGCAATTGCTGAAGGATTAGCTATTCGAATTGTAAAGCGAAAAGTTTCGCGAATTCTTTTCAATAAACGTGTTGTTACATTAGACCTGGCTAGTATTGTTGCAGGTACAAAGTACCGTGGGCAATTTGAAGAACGTATTAAGGCCGTGATGAATGAATTGGAAAAAAACAACGATATCATTTTATTTATTGATGAGATTCACACCATTGTAGGCGCTGGTGGTGCTACCGGAAGCCTAGATGCCTCAAATATGTTTAAGCCTGCTCTGGCTCGTGGCGAACTGCAATGTGTTGGTGCAACTACTCTTGATGAGTATAGACAACACATTGAAAAAGATGGCGCTTTAGAGCGCCGTTTTCAAAAAGTAATTGTCGAACCAACTTCAATTATAGAAACAATCGAAATTTTAAATAACATTAAAAACAAATACGAAGAGCACCACAATGTAGAGTATACTGCGGAGGCTATCGATGCCTGCGTTAAGCTAACCAATCGATACATGACCGATCGTTTTTTACCAGATAAAGCAATTGACGCCTTAGACGAGGCAGGTTCAAGAGTTCACATTACAAACATAGATGTGCCGGATCAGATTGTTGAACTAGAAGCGCAACTTGAAGAGGTAAAAGCAACAAAAAATTCAGTTGTTAAAAAACAAAAATACGAAGAAGCTGCCAAGCTACGAGATGATGAGAAACGTTTAGAAAAAAGTCTTGCTGAAGCTCAAGAAAAGTGGGAGACAGAATCAAAACTAAACCGAATTATAGTTACTGAAAGTGATGTGTCTGAAGTGGTTTCTATGATGACAAGTATCCCCGTAAACCGAATTGCACAAAAGGAAAGCAATAAGCTCTCCAAACTTCCCGAGCTTATAAACGGAAAAGTAATTGGTCAAGACGAAGCTGTTTCAAAGGTTGTAAAAGCGATTCAGAGGAATCGTGCTGGTCTTAAAGACCCTAACAAGCCTATTGGATCATTTATCTTTTTAGGACAAACAGGCGTTGGTAAAACACAACTTGCAAAAGTACTTGCTAAGGAATTATTTGATAGTGAAGAAGCACTTGTCAGAATTGACATGAGCGAATACATGGAAAAATTTGCAATCTCAAGATTGGTTGGAGCACCTCCAGGCTATGTTGGTTACGAAGAAGGAGGTCAACTAACTGAAAAGATACGACGTAAACCCTATGCGGTTGTTCTTTTGGATGAAATAGAAAAAGCACATCCAGATGTTTTTAATATGTTACTTCAAGTCCTAGATGATGGGTTTTTAACAGACAGCTTAGGTCGAAAAATTGACTTTAGCAATACCATTATTATAATGACTTCTAATATCGGAGCACGTAAACTAAAAGATTTTGGTGCAGGGGTAGGTTTTGGAACCGCAGCTCAAAAATCTCAAGAAACTTCAAACGCAAAAAGTGTTATTGAAAATGCTCTCAAGAAAGCATTTGCTCCAGAATTTCTAAATAGAATAGACGATGTAGTTGTATTTAACAACCTAGAAAAAGAAGATATTGATAAAATTATTGATATTGAACTTAGTAAGCTACTTGCACGTATCTCAGACTTAGGATATACCCTCAAACTTAGTAAAAAAGCAAAAAGCTTTATTGCTGAGAAAGGATTTGATAAGCAATACGGAGCACGGCCGCTTAAACGAGCGATTCAAAAATATGTTGAAGACTCCCTAGCTGAAGAGATTATAAGGTCTAATGTACACGAAGGAGATGTAATCAACTTAGATGTTGGAAAAGACGACAGCAAATTAGAAATAAAAATAACTTCTAACAATAAGCAGGAAGAATCTTAAGAAATATAAAAGCCTCACAATGTGAGGCTTTTATATTGAAACTAGTTAAAAAGTAGTTCACTTTCAAGTGCTGTGTTTTGAATAAATTTTATAGATTTTTCGATGTCATCGTGAAGGATTCTATCCTCAGTAACTTTTGGAATTTCTAATCTAAAACTTGATATAAAGCTTTTCAGAAACGGAGAGGTGTTTTTAGTTCTAAAAAATAGGGCTTGTGAGGCATTCAATAATTCAATTGCCAAAATACGCTCAACATTTTCTATTATTTGATACGCTTGTACAGCAGCATTAGCTCCCATACTAACATGATCTTCCTGTCCATTAGAAGACACAATAGAATCTACACTCGCAGGAGTTGCTAGTTGCTTGTTTGCACTCACTATACTTGCAGCCGTATATTGAGGAATCATAAACCCGGAGTTTAAGCCTGACTTTTCAATCAAAAAAACCGGTAATTCTCTTAATCCTGAAACCAACTGATAGGTCCTTCTTTCAGAAATATTCCCAATTTCAGACATTGCTATTTTAAGAAAATCAAAACCAAATGCTAATGGCTGTCCATGAAAATTTCCTCCGGAAATAATCTTATCTTCATTTATAAAAATATTAGGATTATCAGTAACTGCATTTATTTCGGTTTCAAACGTATTTCGAACAAATGATAATGTGTCTTTTGTCGCTCCATGAACTTGAGCTATACATCGAAATGAATACGGATCTTGTACGTGTTTTTTTGGTTGAAGGATTAATTCACTTCCCTCCAAAAAACCTCGGATGCGCTCCGCAGTTTTAATCTGACCATTATGGGGGCGTACTAAATGTACTAGAGGATCAAACGGCTCTGGTCGACCATCATAAGCATCTAGAGAAAGACTGCCTATCAGATCTGCCATATAACTTAATTTGTAAGATTTCAATAAACAATGAACTCCATAAGCACTCATAAATTGAGTTCCATTTAGCATCGCTAAACCTTCCTTAGACTGCAATACTATCGGCTGCCATCCAAAGATGTCTAAAACTTCGGAAGCAAGTAACTTAGTCCCTTTATACCAAACCATCCCCTCTCCTAAAAGAGGCAAAGCCAAATGGGCTAAAGGGGAAAGATCTCCTGAAGCACCTAGTGAACCTTGGGTGAATATAACAGGTAAAATATCGTTGTTATAAAATGCCACTAATCGCTCCACAGTTTCTAAATGAATCCCACTATGTCCATAACTAAGAGACCTAATTTTTAATAGTAGCATTGTTTTAATAATTGACTCAGGAACAAATTCTCCTGTTCCACATGCATGAGAACGCACCAAGTTTTCTTGTAACTTGGTAAGGTTTTCAGAGTCAATTCTAACATCATACAAAGAACCAAAGCCCGTATTAATACCATAGATAGGATCTATTGTTCTTGCTATTTTTTCGTCTAAATAGTTTCGACAGCTAACAATGTTTTGTTTAACATCTTCTGAGAGTTGAATTTTAAGCCCTTCATAAATGAGACTGTTGAGTACAGGTAGGTTTAACGCTTGGGAGCTGATAGTATACATTTATATTAAGTTAGATTTCCTCAAAATTGAACATTCCGTAATAAATATGCAAGTAATTATTAATTTATTAATTAATAAAGATTAATACCTTATTTTTGAGCTCATTTTAGCTGAATTATCATGAAATCTATAATAACTGTATTTTTAATTACCCTATTAGTTGGGTCTTGCTCAGAAATGCCAAAGGACTATGCAGCGGTTTCAGGGAAAATTTATAATCCAAATAAACTAAACAAAATAACACTTAGCAATAGAGCAGGTTACTCAAAAGAAATTAAAATCAATGAAGACGGAACCTTTAGCGATACTCTTAAAATTGAAGAAGGTATTTATCGTTTTTTTGATGGCCGTGAAATGGGAAATATCTTCCTTAAAAATAACAACTCCATATCATTCTCAGTAGATACTAGCGCTTTTGATGAGACTTTAAAGTTTGAGGGAGATGGTGCAGATAAAAGTAATTTTATAATCACTAACAATCTGCTTCAAGAAAAATTCCTTACTCAAGATTTATTGAATGCGACTGAAAATGAATTTTTAGAAACGTTTAAGGCTTTGAAAATTGCGTACCAAGCTTTAAAAGGTCAATACCCATTAATTGAAACTGCCTATTTTGAGGATCAAGACAAAGGATTTGAGTCTATGAAAAAAGCTTACTCAGATTATTTTAAAGGAAAAATCGAAATGAGAAAGCTTTTTGCAAAAGGAACTCCTTCCCCTACTTTTTCAGATTACGAAAATGATAACGGAAGTAAAAGTTCCTTAAGCGACTTTAGTGGTAAGTTTGTTTACATAGATGTTTGGGCAACTTGGTGTGGTCCTTGTAAGGCGGAAATCCCTTCCCTTAAAAAATTAGAATTACAATACAAGACCAAAAACATTGAGTTCATTAGTATTTCTGTGGATGACGCTAGACGTAGTGGCACAATGGAAAAAGCACATGAGTCTTGGAAAAATATGGTCAAGGAGAAACAACTAACTGGGACCCAATTATTTACTGGTAATGGCTGGAATACGGACTTCATTCAAGACTATAAAATCAATGCAATCCCTCGATTTCTACTCATAGACACAAAGGGTAATATTATTGATGCAGATGCACCTCGTCCTTCAAGCAAAAGATTGATTGAATTACTTAATGATCTTGGCGTTTAGAGAAAAGTGCTAAGCTGAAGATCATTGATACCTTCATGAGAAGCGTTAGCCACTACTTTTCCATTTTTCACAACTAGTAATTGTGGTGATTGATGAGTCACTACAAACTGTTCGGCTATCTGGCTAGAAATTTCCCTGTAGTTTAATAAATCTAAATAATGAGCCGTAAACTCATCTGAAGAATACGTAAAGTGTGCTATAAAATCTGATAACACATATCTACTAATACTGCAGCGCGTAGAATGCTTGAAGATTAATTGAGGACGCGTAAAAGAGTCCGCTATTAAAACCTCTAAATTCAACTTAGACTGAATAGTAAGCCCTGGCCATAAAGGCTCATTTTGTGTTTTAAACATTGAATCGAAAATCCCCATAGATGTTTATCTTTTTTTTTAAAGTTATTGAAAACTTATGCTATTTATTAGCAGGCTCAAAATTATACAATAACTCCTAGCTATCAAATACAAATTTTGCTTAATTTTGATGCCTAATGAAAAAGTCAGTCAACATACTAAATAAAAAAGCAAGATTTACATATGATCTATTAGATTCATATGTGGCAGGCATTGTACTGACAGGAACAGAAATAAAATCTATTCGTGAGAGTAAGGCCTCTATAGCAGAAAGTTTTTGTGAATTTAATTTAAGAGGAGAGCTATTTGTGATTAATATGACTATTCAAGAATATGACTTTGGAAATCACTATAACCATGCCCCTAAAGCAGAGCGCAAATTATTACTAAATAAAAAAGAGCTCAAAAAACTTGAAAAAGAAGTAAAAAACTCTGGACTTACAATCGTTCCCTTAAAGCTGTTTATAAACGACAAGGGGTTTGCCAAACTTAGAATTTCTTTAGCTAAAGGAAAAAAACTTTTTGATAAGCGGGAAACCATAAAAGACCGTGATAACAAACGGGACTTAGACCGTGTAAAAAAGAATTTCAAGTAATTCTTAAATGGTCTCCGTTTTACATGAAATAAATTGTAGTTAATTGTAACAACCTACAGATTTAGTCGTCTCATTTGTAACAACCCTTAATCTCAACTAAATGCGTTTATTGTTATTTTTTATTTTCTCTTCTTTATTTGTTTCTGCTCAGCTTAAAGGTAGCATTACAGACGTTGACAATAAACCCATCCCCTATGTTAATATATACATAGAAAACTCCTATACGGGAACCACCTCCAACGACAATGGGGATTATGTATTAGCCCTTTCCAAACCAGGCACTTATACAATTGTGTTTCAGTTTTTAGGCTATCAAACACAAACCAATTCTATTGACATCAAGCAATTTCCTTATAAGCTTAACATAACTTTATTGGAAGAAAACATATCTTTAAACGAAGTAGTTATTGATGCGAATGAAAACCCAGCAAATAGAATTGTACGAGCTGCCATTAAAAACCGTAAATCTCAGTTGGGAAAAATTAATTCATTTTCAGCAGACTTTTACTCTAAAGGCCTTATTCGCATCGATAGCCTACCAGAAAAATTTATGGGGAGAGAGATTAAGGCTGATTTCGGCTTGGACTCTACCCGTTCTGGAATTATCTATTTATCAGAAACGATTTCTAAAATAAAATACCAGAAACCAGATAAGCTTACAGAAAAGGTAATTGCTTCAAAAGTAAGTGGAGACTCAAACGGGTTTAGTTTTAATAGTGCCTTAGATGTTGATTATAATTTTTATAACAATACCGTTAAAATTAATTCAGCCATTATCTCCCCAATATCAGATTATGCTTTTAAGTACTACCGCTACAAGCTTGAAGGAGTTTTTTATGATGATCGCGGCAATTTGATAAATAAGATTAAAGTTATTCCACGACGTCAGAATGACCCTGTTTTTTCAGGGAGCATTTACATTGTTGAGGATCAATGGGCATTATTTGGATTAGAGCTACAAGTAAAGGGTAGTCAAATTCAAACACCAATTGCGGATTTAATCACTATTAAACAAAATTTGACCTATGATGAAAATGAGGATCACTGGGTTATTAGATCTCAAACGATTGGATTTAAATTTAGGTTTTTAGGGTTTAATGGAGATGGTAGTTTTGTTGCTAATTACTCTGATTATACTTTAAATCCTATGTTTGAGAAAGATGAATTTTCAAGTGAAATTTTAGCCTTTGAAGGAGAAGCTAATAAAAAAGATTCTAAATACTGGAATAAACTTAGACCGGTCCCATTAACAGATGAAGAGCTTAAAGATTATATAAAAAAAGACAGTATACAAACTCATAAAGCATCCAAAACATACCGTGATTCGGTTGACCTTGAAAATAATAAATTAAAAATTGGAAACTTACTGTCAGGATACTCCTATGAGCAATCTTTTGAAAATAAAAGAATTAGTATTAGCAGTCCATTAAGAGGAATAAACAGAAACACTATTCAAGGATACAATTCAAACTTAAAATTAAATTACTCCAAACGCTATGATGAATATAAAAAATATCTTTCGGTTGATGGCTTTATAAATTACAGTTTTGATACCGAAAAATTGAGAGGTGGACTAGGAGCGAGATATAAGTTTAATAACAATGATGATCTAACTGTTGGGCTTTTTGCAGGAATAAACGTGAAACAATTTAACCCTCAAGAACCTATCTCAAATTTTGTAAACTCCATCAGCACGTTTTTTTTTGAAAACAATTATATGAAGTTATATGAAAGTCGCTTTTTAAGAGCGAGGTATAGCCAAGAGTTATTTAATGGGTTTACAATTAACAGCACACTAAGTTTTGAAGACCGTAGAGCATTATTCAACACAAGTGAATACACAGCAGTTGAAGGCGAGAATCAAATCTATTCCAGTAACAACCCCTTAGATCCCTTAAACTATAATTCAGCACCCTTTGAGAATCATGAAATTATTAAGTTTAAATTAAATGGTTCCATTCGATTAGGACAAAAATACCTCAGCTACCCAGGGAGTAAGATTAATATCTCCAACCCCAAATACCCAAAACTTAACTTTAGTTTTGAAAAAGGAATGAGCGCAACTAATTCAGATTATAATTTTGAGCATTTGTCGATCGATTTAAATCAAAGTTTAGGTCTTGAGAACAAAGGAACCCTTCGCTATGCTATAGTCGCTGGAACCTTTTTTAATAACTCCAAACTAGCGTTTATGGACTTTAAGCACTTTGACGGAAACCAAACCCATATAAATCTAAAATCGAATTACTTAACATCTTTTAAAAACTTAGCTTATTATGATTTTAGCACCTCCAAAAACTATATGGAATACCATTTAGAACATAATTTTACTGGGTTCATTCTAGGAAAAATTCCTTTGATTAATAAACTTAATTATAATTTAATTGTTGGACTACACGGATTTGCTACAAAAGATCAAAAACCATACAAGGAATTCAGCTTAGGAATTGATAATATTGGCTGGGGAAAGTATCGTTTACTAAGATTTGATTACGTAAGGTCCTACAAATCTCAATTTATAAATGATGGGTTCTTATTTGGAATTAATTTCTAGTTTTTGTTTTCTAAAAGTGGTACAAACTTAAAATTTCCTAGTTCGTGTTTTTCAAACTCTTTGGTGCCTTTACGAATATAAAGTGTCATTATTTGATCCACATCTCCTACGGGGATTACCAACCTACCTCCTATTTTTAATTGGGACAATAATGGTTTTGGAACAAAAGGAGCTCCAGCAGTCACAATAATACGATCAAAAGGAGCTTCGTCCGGAAGGCCTTTATAGCCATCCCCAAAAATTAATCGTTTGGCTACATATCCGATTTTTGGTAAAAATTTACTTGTTTTTTTAAACAACTCAAGTTGTCGCTCTATGCTATAGACATGAGCACCAAGAACACACAAAACAGCGGCTTGATAGCCACTTCCCGTTCCGATTTCAAGAATCTTAGACTCCGGTCTTACTTCAAGTAATTCAGATTGAAACGCCACGGTATAAGGCTGTGAAATCGTCTGATTTGCAGCAATAGGAAATGCTTTGTCTTGGTATGCATGGTCCAAAAAACTTGAATCCATAAATAGGTGTCTGGGAATAGAGCCTATAGCATCTAAAACCGCCGAATTTGTAATGCCTTTTGAAACTAAAGTAGCCACCAATTGCTTACGTAATCCTTTATGTTTAAACGTATCTTTCAAAAAAATGATTGGGTATAAAAGTATTCTTTTTATTTAAAAGTAAAGATAAGTTAAACCCTCGCTTTTTTCAAGTTTTAAATTTGATAAGTCACTAAAAATATAAAAAATGTTCTAAAACAGAAAAATAGCAATTTGTTTTTTAATTTATTTAAAAGCCAATATTTGAAGAAAAATATAAAAAAACCATAGATTTACATAAATTCTATATTATGAAGCTAAAAGCAGGCGTTTTAGGCGCTGGACACTTGGGTAAAATTCATCTTAAACTACTTCAACAATCAGATAAATTTGATCTTGTAGGGTTTTATGACCCTGATGAAACTAATGGAAAAAAAGTCGAAAAAAAGTTTGGCTACCTCTATTATAGCTCACTAGAAGCCTTAATAGAAGCTGTTGATGTGGTAGATATTGTAACTCCAACTCTATCTCACTACACGTGCGCAATAAAAGCGATTACTAAAGGTAAACACGTTTTTATTGAAAAACCCATCACTAATACTGTTGAAGAAGCGGAGCACATCCGTATGTTAGTTTATGAAAATAACCTTAGAGGTCAAGTAGGACATGTAGAGCGTTTTAACCCAGCTTTTATAGCAATTAAAGACGAAATTAATTCTCCTATGTTTATAGAAACACATCGATTAGCTGAATTTAACCCACGAGGTACTGACGTCCCTGTAGTGTTAGATCTAATGATTCATGATATTGACATCATTTTAAGCATAGTTAATTCACCTGTCAAAAACATAAATGCAAGTGGAGTCTGTGTTATAAGTGAAACTCCGGACATTGCAAATGCTCGTATCGAATTTGAAAATGGCTGTGTAGCGAACCTTACAGCAAGTCGGATTTCTATGAAAAACATGCGTAAAAGCCGTTTTTTCCAAAAAGACGCCTATATAAGCGTCGATTTCTTGGAGAAACAAGTGGAGGTTGTAAAAATGAAAGATGCGCCAGAAAATATTGGAGATTTTGATATGGTATTGCAAAATGCAGAAGGTGTTAAGAAACAGATTTATTTTGAAACTCCTGAAATATCACCAAATAATGCTATTTTAGAAGAACTAGAAAGCTTTTCGGATGCTATAAATAATCAAACAAAACCAGTGGTCACGCTTAGGGATGGTACTGATGCTTTAAGGGTCGCTTATCAAATTATAGATTGTTTTTAAATAAGTACATATGAAAAATATTGCTGTTATTGGAGCAGGGGCTATGGGAAATGGAATCGCACATGCATTTGCACAATCAGGCTATAAAGTTCAGCTTGTTGATGTTAATAAAAAAGCACTCAACAAGGCACTTCTGACTATTTCAAAAAACCTAGACCGTATGGTTGCCAAAGGAAAAATAGAAGAAACCACAAAGGCTGAAACACTTTCAAACATATCTATCTTTACAGAACTTTCTGAAGGAGTTGAATATGCGAGTCTAGTGATTGAGGCTGCAACTGAAAATATTGATTTAAAACTTAAAATTTTTCGACAGCTAGATACAGCATGTTCTGAAGACACCATTTTAGCGACCAACACCTCTTCCATTTCAATTACTCAAATTGCTGCAGTAACCTCTCGCCCAGAGCAAGTGATTGGAATGCACTTTATGAATCCTGTTCCAATCATGCCATTGGTTGAAATCATAGCTGGGTATAGCACTTCTGAAGAGGTACTTAGTTTTACTAAAGACTTAACTGAAAAAATTGGTAAAACACCTGTAATTGTAAATGATTACCCTGGATTTGTAGCCAACCGAATACTGATACCAATGATAAATGAAGCCATTGAAACCTTATATTCAGGGGTTGCAGGAGTTCAGGAAATTGATACTATAATGAAACTTGGAATGGCCCATCCTATGGGTCCATTAGAATTGGCCGATTTTATTGGATTAGATGTTTGTTTATCTATTCTGGAAGTTATGTATGAAGGGTTTAAAAACCCAAAATACGCACCAAATCCTCTTTTGATAAATATGGTCCAAGCTGGAAAATATGGAATCAAATCTGGAGAAGGTTTTTATAATTACCAAGACAATCGAAAAGCGACTATTGTCGCATCACAATTTTCATAACCCCAGACTAACCTAAAATGACCTAAACTTAAATGGCAGAAATAGTACCTTTTAAAGCGATTCGTCCTTGCAAAAAACACCTTCAAAACTTTAGTTCTAAGTCCTACAAAAGCTATACAACTGAAGAACTTAAAAATACACTTCAAAAAAGTCCACTCTCATTTCTGAGCATTATTCATTTAAAGAAAAATTTAAGTAGAGTTCTTAAAAAACCAGAACGCTTTGAATTAGTGAAAAATAAATTTCGAGATTTAAAAACTAGAAAAGTATTAATAAAAGACTCCTCACCCGCTTTTTATATTTATGAAACAAGACAAGGTGACGGGCATTTATTCTGTGGTATTATTGCAGGGGCAAGTGTAAAAGACTACAACATTAACGTGATAAAAAAACACGAGGCAACTATTACAAAACGGGAATACTCCTTTAAAGAGTATTTAAAAGCGGTACGATTTAATGCAGCCCCTGTTTTACTAACATTTCCTGATGACCGAAATATTGAAAAGGGAATTGAAGCTGCAAAGATTAATGCCCAAGAAATAAACTCTTGGAGTAATGAAAATGAAACTCATAAAATCTGGTGTATAAATAATGCTAGCGATATTAATATTCTCACAAAGGCATTCGCTAATGTGCCCTCTTTATATATTGCTGACGGCCATCATCGTTCAGCATCATCAGCACTTTTAGCCAGTGAAATGGACATAAATCTATCAGCTAAAAAAGACAATGCCTACAACTATTTTTTAAGCTATTTAATTCCCGAGAAACAACTTAAGATTTATGATTACAACAGGCTAATTAAAAACTTAAATGGTTTAACCCCTAAAGCATTCTTAGATAAAATTAAACTTGTATTTGACGTTGAAGACAAAGGGGCTGATCCTTATTCAAGTTCTCTTAAAAATGAAATTTCGATGTATTTATCAGGAAGCTTTTATTCCTTATCTTTACACAAATCCATTCAAAATAACGCAACTGCAATAAGTCAACTTGACACTCAAATACTGCAATCACACCTACTAGAACCTATTTTAGGCATCAAGAACGAGAGAACTGATAAGCGAATTAGTTATATACATGGAAAGGACAGCATGGAACAAATTAAAACAGCTGTAGATCGTAGAGATCATGCCGTAGGGTTTGGACTTTTTCCCATTCAAACAGAAGAGCTAAAAGCAATTGCAGACTCTGGCGGTGTTATGCCTCCAAAAAGCACCTATATTTATCCAAAACTAAGAAGTGGAATTACTATATATGAATTTTAATGATGTCTATAAAAACTAAATTATCACAAATTAAAACACAGATTCCAGATCATGTAACTCTAGTGGCTGTTTCTAAAACAAAGCCAGTTGAAGATTTGATGCAGGCCTACGATTGTGGCCAACGTATTTTTGGAGAAAACAAAATTCAAGAAATGGCTGAGAAATACCAAGGGATGCCTAAGGACATACAATGGCATATGATTGGAAATGTGCAGAGAAATAAAGTCAAATACATGGCGTCATTTGTTGATTTAATTCATGGTGTTGATAGTTTAAAATTACTTAACGAAATCAACAAACAAGCGGAAAAACACCAACGAATTATTAACTGTTTAATACAACTTAAAATTGCACAAGAAGATACTAAATTTGGTATGTCTCTTGAAGATGCACACACATTAATAGCTTCTGAATCTTTTAAAAACTTAAAAAACGTAGCTGTTGTTGGAGTCATGGGAATGGCTAGCTTTACGGATAATACAATACAAATAGAAAAGGAATTTAAAACTCTTAAAGGCAACTTTGATAAACTAAAAGAAATAGCCTCTAATCTTAAAATTATATCTATGGGTATGAGCGGGGATTATACGTTGGCTATTGAAAGCGGGAGCACAATGGTTCGAGTTGGAAGTAGTATCTTTGGCACTAGAAATTAAACCTATTAAACCCCAATTATTTACGCTGTATTAGACATAGAGACCACCGGAGGAAAATTTAATGAAGAGGGCATTACAGAAATAGCTATCTACAAATTTGATGGCCATAATATTGTTGATCAATTTATCAGTTTAGTTAATCCCGAACGCGATATTCAGCCTTTTGTAGTTAACCTTACAGGAATTAATAGTAAGATGCTAAGGTCGGCTCCAAAATTTTATGAAATAGCCAAGCGTATCGTAGAGATCACAGAAGGATGTGTAATAGTCGCCCACAATGCTCAATTTGATAATCGAATCTTAAAAACTGAATTTAAACGACTCGGATTCAGTTTTGAGCGTGAGAACCTGTGTACTGTAGAGCTTTCAAAAGAGTTAATTCCAGACCTTCCTTCGTATAGCTTAGGAAAACTAGTTCGCTCACTAGGAATACCCGTCAGTGACCGACATCGTGCCGCTGGAGATGCGACAGCCACCGTCAAACTTTTTAAAATCCTACTTGATAAAGATGTTGAAAAAACAATCATAAAAGCAGCTATTCGATTAGACCCCAAACATCAAATGGAACCCAAGCTGACTGACATTATTTCTAAGCTGCCTCCAGTTACAGGAGTTTATTACGTCCATAAGTCTGATGGTGAAATTGTTTATATTGGCAAAAGTAAAAACATTAAAAGCAGAATTAGCCAACACTTTACAGGGCAAACCACTAAATCAAGGAAAATTCAGTTAGAAGTTTCTACGGTCTCATATGACGAAACTGGAAGTGAATTAGTTGCACTTTTAAAAGAAAGTGAAGAAATTAAACGGAACAAACCCAAATTTAACCGGGCCCTTAGACGAACCATATTCACGCATGGGTTGTTTAGTTTTCAAGACGCTAACGGGTATGTAAATTTAAAAATTGATCGAATAAAAGGAAATCAAAAACCCATTACAACTTTTTCCAACAATGATAGTGGTAAAAGCTTTTTGATTAAAATTGTTGAAAAGAATAAACTATGCCAAAAATTATGTGGGCTATACAAAACAGAAGAAGCCTGTTTTGGATACAATATAAAAACTTGTGCTGGCGCCTGTATTTTAGAAGAATCAAGTGAAATTTATAACAAAAGAGTTTTAAATCTTATTGAGTCTAACACCTTCAAGGATCAAAACATGATTCTTGTTGATTATGGGCGTGAAGTCGATGAGAGGAGTGTAATACTTATTGAAAATGGAGTATTTAAAGGCTATGCTTATTTTAACTTAAACTTTCAAATTAACACTACAGATGTTTTAAAGTCTATCCTTACTCCTATGGAACATAATAAGGACGCGCAACATATAATTCAGAGTTTTATGCGGCGACATAAACGATTAAAAATAATAAAACTAAAAAACTGATTCTGTTCTATTTGTTGAATAAAAACTTTAATAAAATGGACATTCAGTACTTTATTATTTAATCAATCATTTATTCATTGTGTTAATTATCTTAAACATAGCAAAGATGTTCATATTTAAAAAAATGTTTCATTGATTAAAAATATTTAATTAACTTCACAATTGAGATTATATCTTAATAAAATAGATAATGAAGTTTTTAATAAAATTAGTGTATGTTACCCTTATTTTAACTCCAATATTTGGGAATACACAAGGAATTAGCTTTACCTCTAGTGAAAGTCCTATAGTCGAAAGAACTTCTTACAATGTATTTGTACACGATCAACCAAAATTTTCAGGTAATTTCAATATTGAGTTTGATTTATCCATTATAGATTCAAAAATATTTGGATACGTTTTAAATATAAAAGATAAAAATAATCCGATCTCGTATTCATTAGCATATATAAATAGTGTTGGTGGTGCTGGTGAACTTAGACTAAATTTAGATGGAGTTAAAAAACTACTTTCAATTCCTCTACAAAAAGAACTTATCGGTTCTAGAAAATGGATAAAAATAGCATTAAATTTCAATTCATCATCAGAAGAAATTACTCTTTCAGTAAATGATAAAATGCACTCATCCATCGAAAATGAATTTAATAATATGATTATTCCTGAAATACACTTTGGAAAACACGGAAGTGTCATAGATGTTCCTTTAATGGCTATTAAAAATCTAGTCATTACTAATAGAAACAACAAAAATGTATTTAATTTCAATGAAAGTGATGGAAATAATGTTTATGATTCTAAGGGAGATCTTTATGGAGATGTTGACCATCCGAATTGGTTAATCACGGAGTCTTATCACTGGAAATTAATAAGTACAGAGTCATTTGATCAGGTAACTTCTATAACTTTTGATGAAAATAACAATAGATTTATTTATCAAAATTCAGACTCTTTGAGTTTTTATGATCATGTAACTAAAAAAAATGTATTTTTTAGTTACAAAGATACTTTACCAGTGCCTATGCGGCTTGGAACTAGCTTCTTAAATACCAATGAAAATAAATTATATGTTTATGAATTATATGATGTACCAGATGGAGGATCGACAATTGCATCAATAAATTTAGAAAATCCAGAATATTGGTCTAAGAATAGTTCAGTTGAGCTATCTCAACAAAGACATCACCACAATGGAATATTTAATACTAGCTCGAATAAGTATATAATCTTCGGAGGTTATGGTAACCAAAGATATACTAATTCCTTCAACTCATACGACATCAAAAAAAACAAATGGGAATCAGTATCATTTACCGGTGACAAAATATCTCCAAGATTTTTTTCTGGAATGACTCAAATTGGCGCTAAAAACGTTTTATTATTTGGAGGGCAAGGAAATAAGACTGGAGAACAAAGTATTGGTAAAACATATTATTATGACTGTTACATGGTTAATTTGGAAACAAAGATAATACAGAAGCTTTGGGATGTTAAACAAGAAAATATAAAAATGGTATCATCCAGAAATATCGTTCTTAACAAAGACTTATCTTCATTTTACACTCTTGGCTATTCAGAGTATATTCCTTCTACATTTTTACAATTATATAATTATTCCATTAAGGATGGTAGCTACAAAATATTTGGAGATTCAATTCCTATGGTCTCAGAAAAGATTCGAACTAATGCAAATTTATATCAAAACAAGTCCACAAATCAGTTTTTTTGTACTACTCAAGAATTTGAAGATGATGGGTCAAATAAAATTAATATCTATTCATTAAATGGGCAGCCCGTATCAAAAGAAAATGTGTACAACATTGAAAAAAAAACAAAGTCTAAAATTGTTTTGATATTTATTGTTCTCCTATTAATGTCAGGTATCTTGTACTACTTAAAGTATTTAAATAAAATACGAAACAAGAAAAAAGACATCTTCCAAGTTCAAGTTCAAAATATATTAAAGCCTCAGGGTAGCACAAAAACATTAGAAATTAAAGCTAACTCTACTTATTTATTTGGTAGTTTTAGAATGTATGATAGAAATAAAAAAGATATTTCTTACCTGTTTAGCCCAAAAATAAGACAGTTATTTTTATTATTACTTTTTAGTAGTCGACAAAATGAAGTCCCAGGGTTAACATCCGAAAGAATTCACTCTACGCTTTGGCCAGAAAGCACCCCACAAAAAGCTAAAAACTTAAAGAATGTAATCATTAGTCAATTAAGGAATATCTTAAAGGATTTAGATGGATTAGAACTCATTTACTCCAAAGGTCGATTTTTTATGGAATTAGGAGATGAATTTTATTGTGATTATTTTAATTTCTCAATTCAATTAGATTGTTTAAGAGATGACTTACTAGATTACAGCTCTTTGAATGAACTGACTAACTTGATTAGTCCAGGAAAATTTCTATCGTCAATTAATGATGAATGCTTTGATAAAATAAAGAAAAACTTTGAATATGAAATATTAAAAATCCTTCCAAACCAATTGAAGCGTTCGTATGCAAATAAAGACTACACACATATCATCGCGCTAACAGAAATATTATTTAATATTGATTCATTAAATGAAATAGCCTTTTACTATCGTATCCATACGCTTCACAATATGGGTTTGATTTTAAAGTCAAAAAAACAGTTTAATGATTATATTATAAGGTATAATAAAATAATGGGAGATAACTATCCAAGTACTTATAAAGATGTTATTAAACAAATTCCAGATGAATTAATTTAAGTGCTAGCGGACTTACAGATTTTTATTTTCTTAATATTAATTATTTAATATTTATGCTTGTCATCTTGGATATACTTCCTGAAGAATTACCTACATAAACCATATAATCTCCTAGTTCTAGATTCCAATTAGATATTGATTCGTCGTAAAAAGATAAATCAGAAATATTTATAGTGATGATTTCGGTTGTTTGGTTTCCTGCTGCTAGATGTGTTTTTTTGAACCCTTTAAGCTCTTTTAAAGCTCTCGGAATTTTCGAGTTTGACTTACCAATATATACCTGAACAACTTCTGCCCCTTCCCTTCTCCCAGTATTTGTTAATTTATATGATAAAATTATACTATCCGAGGCTGTGTAGAACTTTTTATTTGACTTAATCTCTGATATTTCAAATGTGGTGTAAGACAATCCATGTCCGAATGAAAATAATGGTTTAATATTTTTAGTATCGTGCCATCTATACCCAACCAAAATATCATCTTTGTAGATTTGTGTTTCACCGTCACCAGGATAAGATAATTCACCAAAAAAATGAGCTGAATTATCATTTAGTTTAACAGGAAACGAAAATGGAAGTTTTCCAGATGGGTTCGAATCACCACTAATAATATCTGCAATTGCATTACCAGCTTCACTCCCTAAATACCATGTTTGCAAAACAGCCTTAACCTTTAAAATCCACGGCATGCTAACAGCATTTCCACCTACTAATACGACCCCAATGTTAGGATTCACTTTTTGCAACTCACCTATTAAGTAATCTTGATTATATGGAAGCTTTAGTTCCTTGCGATCTTCAGCTTCACAATCTTGACCTCTATTTTTATTGAGTCCGCCAACAAAAAGTACTACATCCGCCTGAGTTGCTTTTTCTATAGCATCACTAATAAGCAGCTTAGGATCTTGGTCTGAGTTTTCTGAGGTGTATCCTTTTGAAAAAATTATAGAGGCATTTTTAAAACGTTTTTTTAAACCTTCCAGAGGAGATACTTCATAATTAGCTTTTAACTCAGAAGAGCCACCCCCAGTAGTCATAGACTTTATCGCATTTTCACCAATCAAAGCAATCGTTAATTTCTTATCTGGATTTAAAGGGAAAAAATTAGCTCTATTTTTCAAAAGAACAATACCTTCTGTGGCTACTTGACGAGCAACATGACTATGTTCAACATTATTTATTTTTCCTAACGGGCGACCTAAATCTAAAGTCGTACGCATCATCAAACAGAGAATTCTTCGCACTTTATCATCTAAAACACGCTCATCAATTTCTCTACTTTTTACCAATTCCAAGAAAGATGAACCAAGAAAGTTAGCGTCAAATGCCTGTCTAGTTGGGGTTTTCGTGTCTATTGGAGACCCCATTTCTATATCAAGTCCATTTAAAGCTGCTTCTTTAGTATTGTGTGTGCCACCCCAGTCAGAGATGACAACCCCATCAAAATTCCAGTCAGTCTTAAGAATTTTATTTAAAAGAAGTTCGTGATGACTACAATGCTGCCCCCTAAATTGATTATATGCACCCATTATAGACCATGTCTCTCCTAGCTTTACAGCAGCCTTAAAAGCAGGTAAATAGATCTCATTCAACGCCCGATCACTTACCTGAACATTAATATGATTCCTCCATAATTCCTGATTATTTAATGCAAAGTGTTTAACGCAAGCTGCAACTCCATTTGTTTGTACACCTTTGATATATGGCACTACCATTATAGAAGCTAAATAGGGATCTTCTCCCATGTATTCAAAATTTCGTCCGTTAAGTGGTGTGCGATAAATATTAACTCCTGGTCCTAGTAAAATATCTTTTTTTCTGTAGCGCGCTTCTTCTCCAATACTAGTTCCATATTGATTTGACAGAAAAGGATTAAAGGTTGCAGCAAGACAAGTTAACGCAGGGAAAGCAGTTATATAATCATTTGTCCAACCTGAGTAATCCCAGTTAGACCAATTGATTTCTGCTCTAATTCCATGTGGACCATCCGACATCCACAATTCAGGAATTCCTAATCGAGGGACACCTGGTGAACTAAATTGAGACTGTGCATGACACATGGAAACCTTTTCTTTAAGGGTCAGTAAAGATAGAATACTATCTATTTTAAAATCTTTAATTTCTTGTGAAAAAGAAAGAGAATTAATGAATATAAAAAAAAGTAATAAATTTAATTTATTAATCATGTGAAGCTTTTTAAATTAACAGCAGCAGTATTAATCTTGACTGACTGAGTATGGCTTTGAAGATTGATCAGTACCTAAGTTCATATTAGGCTCGGAACTCATTTCTGTAGTAAAAACAGAACCATTCATAATATCTTTGTAAGTGATATAATTTTTAGTATATGACGACTTGTTTTTGTAAATCCCGTTGATATATATGTTTTTATTGGAATTATTTGGTGCTTTTATTTCAAACGTATTTCCATTTTGAAGATGTAATTTTACATTTTTGAATAACGGACTCCCAATTGCATATTGACCTGTCCCAGGGGTAACTGGATAAAAACCTATCGCTGAAAATACATACCAGGCAGAGGTTTGTCCATTATCTTCATCGCCACATAGGCCGTCCGGAGCAGATGAATATAGTTTATCCATGATTTCTCTTGCGCGAATTTGTGTTTTCCATGGTTGTTCAAGCCAATTATATAGATAAATAGCATGCTGAATAGGTTGATTCCCATGTGCATATTGTCCCATATCGCCCACTAGCATTTCAGTAATTTCATGAATTTGTTGGCCGTAATATGAATCGTTGAATGTTGGTGCAGCTGTAAAGACCTCATCCAAACGATTACGCATTTTTACAATACCTCCAAAAGAGTCTGCCAATCCAATTGGATCATGGAATACACACCAAGTCCAATGCCATGATGAACCCTCAGTGAAAGCATCTCCCCATTTGTCTGGTGTAAATGTTTTAGCCCAAGTTCCGTCTTTATTCTTGCCCCGCATAAATCCAATCTCTGGATCAAACAAATTAGTGTAGTTTAAACTTCTATTCCTATATAAATCAATCTCTATTTTAGGCTTATTCAAAGCAACTCCGAGTTCGGCTATACTCCAATCTGCAAAGGCATACTCTAGGGTTCGTGCGGCATTTTCATTCACTCCTACATCATAAGGAATATAGCCTAAATCGTTATAATATTCTGCACCATATCGACCTACAGAACTTACAGGGCCTACACTTTTGCTGTTTTTTATAATTGCCTCGTAAAGCGTTTCAATGTCATAGCCACGAATCCCTCTTAAATAGGCATCGGCTATATTAATGGCAGAGTTGGACCCAACCATGCAATCTCTATGTCCAGGACTTGCCCATTCTGGCAACCAACCGCTTTCATTATACGTATTAACTAATCCTTGCATTAACTGGCTAGTATAGTCTGGATACATGATTGTGAAAAATGGAAATACAGCTCTAAAAGTATCCCAAAAGCCATTATCTGTAAACATATACCCTGGAAGCACCTCACCACTATATGGACTGTAATGAACAATTTCATTAGCAGCGTTAAGCTCATAAAACTTTCTTGGAAACAATAAGACTCTATATAGCGCTGTATAAAATGTTTTGTATTGCTCAACAGTGCCTCCTCCAACTTCTATTCTACCCAATTCTTTATTCCACAGAGATGCAGCTTTTGTTTTTGTTTGATCAAAGTTATCAGTACCAATTTCCCTTTTTAAGTTTAATTCTGCTTGTTCTAAACTAATAAAGGAGGACGCTACTTTTGCTGTTATCTTTTCGTTGTTTAACGTTTTAAAAGTTAACACGGCCCCTGCATGATAGCCTTCTGCACTTAAAGCCTGAGTTAACCTACTGTTATCAACTTTAGAATTTTTACTGGTTACCCATGTTTGTGAGTCTTCAAAATCTTTATCAAAATAAATTACAAAATAATTGTGAAAGTTTTGGGGAACACCTCCAGAATTATTGCGACAGTAACCTACTATTTTGCGTTCTTCAGGGAACACTTTCACCATAGATCCCTTAAAAAAGCCATCAACTAACACATGAGCATTGTCTGTTTTAGGAAATGTAAATTGAAACTGTGCTCCTCGTTCAGTTGGAACTATTTCAGTTGTGACATCATAGTCTGCTAAATATACCTTGTAGTAATGTGGCTTGCTAATTTCTGCTTTATGTGAAAACCATGAAGCACGTTTGTCTTCGTTTATTTCAAGTTTTCCAGTCTCAGGAAACAAAGAAAAAGCTGCATAATCATTAATCCAAGGACTTGGTTGATGTGTTTGCTTGAAGCCTCTAATTTTATACGCGTTGTAAGTGTACCCCCATCCATTGCCCATTTCACCCGTTTGAGGAGTCCAAAAATTCATACCCCAAGGAGTTGCAATTGCAGGATAAGTATTTCCATTAGACAGTTCAAAAGCGGAGTCAGAGCCAACTAAAGGATTTACAAAATCTACAAGGCTCACGGAATTGTTAGAATCAGCTTGACTATAAACTTCCGTAGAAGTAAATACATAAAAACAGATTAAGATTCTTAAAATTTTCATTTACTTTATTTATTAATTTAGAGACGTGACTCTGATTGATAATTGAACTTAGTTAAAACTAGGAGGCTCTGTGTTTTCTCCCCACGATTTATTTGGAGTATTGGAAGACTCGAAATCTATGGTACCCCCATTGTTAATTAAATCCCAATCGACCCAAGTAGACATATATTGCTTTCCATTAATTTTTAAGGACTTAATGTAATAGTTTTCAGTAGAACCACCATTAATAGTTAATATTCCTTTAGGCAAATTTACTGTTACTTTTTCAAATTGAGGAAGGCTAACAGAAAACCCTGCCACTCCAGGTATCATTGGATAAATTCCTACAGAAGCAAATACATACCATGCACCCATTGTTCCTAAGTCATCATTTCCAGGAAGTCCTGTTGGTTCACTAGTATACATCTCATTAAAAACTCTGTGAATAACTTCAGATGTCTTGAAGGGGCTATCCGTCCAATTATAGATCCATGGTGCTTGGAAGTCGGGCTCGTTTCCAGCAGCAAACCAATCATCATCATATGAGGCATCCAAACGCTCAAAGAATGTATTAAGTCGTTTTACAGCTGACTTAGACCCTCCAAGAGTATCAATTAATCCTTTTAAGTTATAGGGAACCATCCAAAAATAATTCTTGTGGGTTGCTTCTCTCCAGTCATGTTCAATATCTTTCCACTTACCACTAGGATATCTAGAATTCAACCATTTAATTTTAGGGTTATAAATATTTTTCCAATTCTGGGACCTATTTATGAAATAAGAGGCATCCTCTTTATTATTTAAAGCTTGGAGTGCAAATTGTCCGATAGCAAAGTCAGATGAAGTATATTCCAGCATCATTGATGCAAAGGTATGACCATCTCTCATGTATTCAGTCAAATAGGGTCGGATTTCTTGATCCTGAGAACGTATAAAAGGTACAGTAGCACCTCGTTTCATGTACTCATAAGCTTTGTGTAAGTCAAAATTAGTGGCACCAAAAGCATAAGAATTTGAAATAAGTGTTGGTGTGGGGTCACCTTGCATAATCCCTGTCTCAATATTTGCTAAAATCCAACGTCCATACCCCCCACTTTGATCTGCAAAATCAACTAAAGACTGCATCATTTCACTGCTCTGTTCAGGATATAACATGGCAACTAACTGTGCCTGTGTACGATAAGTATCCCAAACACTAAAAGAACTGTATTGATCATCTAATTTTGTCTTGTGAACTTTAAAATCAGCGCCCATATATTGCCCATTTACGTCGCTTACAATGTTAGGGTGGATCAGAGAGTGGTATAAATGGGTGTAAAATTGTGTTTTACGGTCAGCATTTGGTGAAACGATTGAAATTTTTGACAAGCATATGTCCCAAGCGTACTCTGCATTTTTTTTGTAAGCACTAAAACCACCATCAATAATGCTAGCTTTCAAGTTTTCTTTAGCATTTTCTATTGAAACGTAAGAAATTGCTATGCGATAATTGACCTCACTAATTTCTGTCGTATCAAATGAAAAGTAGGCTCCAGAATCTTTTCCAGATGCTAGACTTAACTCTTCAGATAATACATTTTTATCCCAAGTTCCACTAGAGGAAAAAGATCTGTCAAATTCGGCCACAAAATACAGCTTATAATTTGTAGAGGAGCCACAAAAATCACCTCCCTCTGCAAAGCCTTCACAACTTGAATTCGAAGTAATATTAATCATTGCATTGGTAACTTCAGTAGAACTAACCCCAGAACCAATTAAAACTGTGCCTACTTTTGATGTTTCATCAAACTTAAAATTCGCTAATCCTGAACGTTTACTAACTGTTAGGTTAGCAGTTGTACGGTCGGGCATTTCAACAGACAAAAATCCTGCATGAGATTCATTTATTGATTTATATTTATTAAAACTATCCATTTTATTAGGAGAAACTTTGAGGGAACCAGATATTGGTAATACAGGGAAATTCCCCATGTGCGGACATCCTGCTCCGCTTAGCTGATTGATTACAAAACCCTTCTGAGGAGAAAAAAAACTGGGAGTAAACTGAACCATTCCAAAGGGGTAAGTTGCTCCAATAAAATTATAACCACATCCCAATCCACTACCTTGAGAACCAATTTGTGGGTCGACAACTTTAGATAGTTGCTGAGCAGTAACCGAGAAATTAACAAAAATCAGAAATAACAAAATAAAAAACCTTGCTATACTTTTAGAAATATTTAAGATTTTAAATATGAATTTAAAAATTGGAGTCATTAAATTTATATAATTATTCATGTATGAATTTTAAGAAGAAATAAAACTTTTATAGTTTAATAATTAAAATTATTAAATATAGTAGTATCTGATTAAGTCAGAGATTAATTGTCGATTAATGGTAGATTAAGTTTTAATTTAATTAATTAATTAATTAAATTAAATTAAAACTTGAGTTTAAAAAGTTGTTTTTTGGAGCTTATAAAACTGAAAATAATAATGATTAAATTAATATATCCTTGTTCACTATCTATTAAAAGATTAATAATTAATCAAATAAAGGAACAAAAAAATAGTATTTTTGATGTATGTCAATAAAATATAAACTAAAAAACTGGAAAGAGAAAGTTCATGAAGTTATTTATGAAGCAGACACCCCAGCTGGTAAATTATTTGATGTCATCTTGTTATTAGTTATACTTTTAAGCATTCTTCTAGTGATGTTAGAAAGTATTGAAAGTATCGGCACAAAATACGCTTATATTTTAAATGTTGCAGAGTGGGTCATTACTATATTATTTTCCATAGAATACATAGCGCGAATCATTTCAGTTGAAAAACCAAAAACATATGTTTTTAGTTTTTATGGAATCATTGACCTTCTATCTACAATTCCTAAATACATCTCTCTTTTTGTTTTAGGAACACACTCATTAGTAGCGCTTAGAGCCCTGAGGTTGTTACGTGTATTTAGAATCTTAAAACTCACACGGTTTATTGGCGAAAGTGCCAATTTTGGGAAAGCACTTAAACGAAGTCGGGCCAAAATAGCAGTATTCATCTCCTTTGTAATCGTCCTTTGTATCATTCTTGGCACAGTCATGTACCTAGTCGAAAGTAATGAAGGGAGTGGTTTTACAAGCATACCTAGAAGTGTATATTGGGCTATTGTTACACTAACTACAGTTGGATATGGAGATATTGCACCAATCACAGCTCTTGGACAATTTATTGCCTCATTAATTATGATATTGGGATATGGAATTATAGCCATTCCGACAGGCATTGTTACTTCTGAAATGTCCAAGTCTGAAAAAGAATTGATTCCTAATAATACTCAAAACTGTGCTAATTGCAATGAAGATTATCACCAAGATAATGCAGAGTTTTGTCATAAGTGTGGTAACAAAATTAATCATGGATAAGCACCTTATTTCAATTGTAGGACCAACAGGGATAGGAAAAACGAGTCTAAGTTTAAAACTAGCTTCTTATTTTGATACCGAAATTATTTCTGCAGATTCTCGCCAGTTTTATAAAGAAATCCCTATTGGAACTGCAGCACCTACAACCTCTGAGCTAAGTTTGGTAAAGCACTATTTCATTCATCATAAATCTATTAAAGATCCTTACAACGTAGGCACATTTGAAAAAGAGGCTATCGAACAAATAAGACAATGTCATTTATTAAACCCAATGGTTATCATGGTTGGGGGGTCCGGGTTATACGTCAATGCCATCCTGGAAGGGTTAGATGAATTTCCAATAGTTGATTCCGAAATAAGAAATAAACTTAATCAAGAATTAATAACTAGTGGAATCGAAATACTACAAAAAGAATTAAAAGAATCAGACCCTATAAGTTATGATAGTATCGAACTAAAAAACCCCCAAAGAATAATTAGAGCGTTAGAAATTTGCAGAGGCACAAAGCAGCCTTATTCGTCATTCTTGAAAAATAAAAAAATACAACGAGGTTTTAAAACAATTTCAATTGGGTTAAAAGCAGAGCGGTCATTAATTTATGAACGCATAGACAGCAGAGTAGATAATATGATTAGAAATGGTTTATTGGAAGAAGCCAAGTCTGTATTTGAATACAGAACTCTAAATGCATTAAACACTGTTGGCTACAAAGAATTGTTTAAATATTTTGATGGAACATGGACGCTAGAATTGGCTATTTCAGAAATCAAAAAGAATACCAGAAGGTTTGCCAAACGGCAATTGACGTGGTTTGATAAGGATGAAAAAACACATTGGTTTGAATATAACACAGACCCCGAAAATATAGTAAACTATTTAAACAAAGAGTTAAAAAAAACCAGCTAATGGCTGGTTTTTTTCTATTAAGGATTAACTACTAATCGAAACCCTTCTCCGTGAATATTGAGAATTTCAACTTTAGGATCTAACTTTAAATACTTTCTTAACTTTGCAATATAAACATCCATACTTCGAGATGTAAAATAGTTATCATCTCTCCATATTTTTGTTAAAGCAATTTCACGAGGCATCAAATCATTTTCATGCAGAATTAACAAACGGAGTAATTCATTTTCTTTAGGGGATAATTTAGCGGGCTTACCAGAGTTATGAGATAAAAATCTGAGTTTGGAATTAAGACTAAATTCTCCAATAGTAAATTCAAATTGCTTACTATCCGCAAGGCTGTCAACCGATTTACGTTGTATAATTGCTTTGATCTTCACTAGAAGCACTTCGCTATCAAAGGGTTTATTGAGATAATCATCTGCACCTACTTTATACCCTTTTAAAACGTCTTCTTTGAGCGCTTTTGCTGTAAGGAATATAATAGGAATTTCAGTATTCTTTTCTCGAATTTCTTTAGCGAGAGTAAAACCATCTTTGTAGGGCATCATAACATCCAATATACACAAATGAAAGTCTGATTTTTTAAACTTCTCAAATCCTTCCATACCATTTTTGGCATGTGTTACTTCGTAGCCGTTGAGTGATAAATACTCCTTAAGAACTGTTCCAAAATTTGGATCATCTTCTACTAATAATATTTTTTTTAAGCTTTCTTCCATAGTATTATGCTATTAGTGGTAATTTTATAATAAAAGTACTTCCTTTGCCTTTTTCACTTTCGACAGAAACAATACCTTGATGATTATCTACAATACGTTTTACATTTGACAATCCAAGACCATGTCCTTTTACATTATGGACATTTCCAGTATGTTCTCTATAAAACTCTTCAAATATACGTTTTTGGACGGCTTTATTCATACCCTTCCCTTGATCTTTTATGCTTAATAAAATGTTGTTACCAACATTTTCAGTATAGATATCAATTTGTGGAGACTCGTTTGAGTACTTTACAGCATTATCTAAAACATTAACAATCACATTTGTGAAATATGTTTGATTGGCTAAAACAGATGATTTAACCGCATTAAAATGTGTTTTGATGTAGCCCTTTCGGTCTTCTACAATGAGTTCTACATGAGTAATGGCATCCTCAATTAAATCATGAAGCTTATAACGATCTTTACTGATATTAAGCTGTTTCTTTTGAAGTTGTGAAATACGTAGAACGTTTTCAACTTGAGCATTCATACGTTTATTTTCTTCTTTAATCATTTGAAGGTAACGCAATACTTTTTCTTTATCGCTAATAATTTTAGGATTTCTAATAGCATCTAATGCTAAATTAATTGTAGCAATAGGTGTTTTAAACTCGTGTGTCATATTGTTAATGAAATCTGATTTCATTTGAGAGATCTTCCGTTGTTTGATTAGTTGGTAAAGAGCGCTTGTGTAAGCAATAATTATGATAAGGGTGAATAACATAGCTAAAAGTGTAACTCCAATTATAGAGGATACGATGAATTTTTTTCGTTCTGGAAAATTAATAAATAGCATGAAATCGCTTTCATCATTATCATCTAAAAATATTGGGACTCCAAGCAATGGGATCAAAGATTGATCAAAGTTATTTGATTGAATTTTAGTACCTATATTATTGTGGAAAATTGCAAATTCAAAGTCAATATCAATATTATCTTCTTTTAACTTTTTACTTAACAGGTTTTTAATATCAAAGGATGTTACCCTTTGGTGAATTGGTGTATTTTTTATTTCAGATTTATATTGCGTTTCAAAGGTTGCCTTTTGTAATTTGTCCATATTAAGGACCTTTTCAAAAGACTGTTCATTTGAAGTAACCATATCTCCGGCAAAAACATTATTGTCGTATATTTTAGTTGTTGTTTTTCCTTTAAAATTACTTAGGTCTAAACTATCTACATTAAGATCTATAAGAGAAGGAACTTTGAAATTTTCTTCTAGTATTCCTGTATTATAAACAATTATTTGATTGGTTGTATTATCTTGTTTGTAAACTGTAATGTTCCGGATGGCAGTGGTGTCTGGATCTCTCCCCTCTGAAATTATTTTATTTAAGGCTTTGACATACTTTTTATATTCATTGTCCGCTAATTGAGTGGTAGTGTAATTCAATGCTTTTTTAACATTAAAAGAAAATTGTCCCTCTTTGGTTTCTAGAGAATTATTTATAAAATAAGCCTGAAGGAAAATGATTCCTATCAGAGAAAGGCTCATTAAAATAACCAGTAAAGTGAATAATTTTTTATTCATATTTCAAAATTATGATTTTAAACTATGTTAAAACCTCTTTTAACCTTAGCTTAACAAAAATGTTAATTTATAATGGATTAATTATTTTGTTAAGAATTATTTTGTGCAAAATTAGAACTTCAGACTCAGTAGTTGCAATTAAATTATTGTGAATAATAAAATCAGAAAATTTAATTTTGTCAGCATCGGGCAATTGATTGCGAATAATTGAATAAACATCGCTTTCAGACTTCCCATCTCTTTGAACAACTCGTTGAACTCGGTCTTTTAAAGGAGCTACTACTGAGATGATATAATCAAAGTTATTTTGAGAGTTCATTTCAAACAAGATCGCAACCTCTTTTATGACGTAGACAGATTTTTGTTTGGACAACCAGGACTCGAAATGAGTTTTAACTGCGGGGTGAACAATAGCATTTAACTTGGATAATAGATTGGTATCGTTAAAAACTTTAGAAGCTACAAAAGCTCGATTTAAGCGTCCATACAGATAAGCTTTTCTACCTAACAATTGAATTAAACTATTTTGAATTTCTTTGGAGTTTTCCATTAAAATATTAGCTTCTACATCAGAACTATAAATTGGCACCCCTAATTTTTCAAACATAAAAGAAACGGTACTTTTACCACTGCCAATACCACCAGTAAGTCCAATAATTTTACTCATTTGTAGAGGTTATTATAAATTCTAGTTGAGTGATTTTTAACTGAGCTGTTTTTACATCAAAAGGTTGTTTAACTAAAACTGGATTTAAATAGTTATTATCTGCTGTCAGTAAGTTAAAATCACACTCAACTGTGAAGTCAGTTTCGTCAATACTAGCATAGGCCTCTAGAGAAGAATAAAATACAACCGAGATTTCTTTAGGAAAAAAATTGATAATTAAATCCTCTGGAACATTAACAATTGTAACAGGAACATTAACCACACCTTCTGTAAATTTACCGACATTTGCAACAACAGAAACCGATTGATGCGATAAATTGAGTTGGCTTAAGCTTGGGGAAATGTTTAATTCTGCAGGGATATCAACAGATGAATTTATTTCATTCAATTCTATTTTTTTAGTTTGAACGGAGTTGATCGTCTTTAATATAGATTCTGGACCTATAACAGTGATTGAGTCTGGAGTAGATCGGAAATCATCTATCAAGTCGAACCCCACTGCGAATGTTGGATTAACGATAACCACAACTGGCACTTTTTTAATAAACTGACTGTCAAAAGGAAAAACTACTGTATCCGGATTAATGGATTTGACGACTATTTTTGAATCAAAATAATTAATTATTTTGTCCAGTTGTTCGCTTTCTGACCAAACATACTGAGTGTTATTTTTTCTTAATTGGGAAAAATCAACTTCAATGACTGGTTTTTCAATGTAATATTTCAGGAGTTCAAATCCTCGGCCAGAAATAGTGACATTAACCGATTTTGGGACTTCTGAAATTATAACTTCGTTAGACTTTAATTCTGTTGGAGACAATTCAAAACTTAACGTTTGAGTGGAGTTGTTGGAAAGCTTAACAAGTAATGAAATTAAAAAAGATAAAAACAAAAACAGTACAAAAACATTAAGACGTTTTTCTTGGGCTGATTTTGTTTTTATATTTTTAGTTTTCTTGGTCATTCAGAACGGAAAAATAAATTCGGGAACAACTGTTTCTCACTCTTGTTTGATAATGCTAATTTTAAGTTTGATTTGATAAAACCTAAACCATAAGCAAAAAACTGAACTACAATTGCTGGTATAACTAAAAAAGCGGCAATTATATTGTTAGTTAATCGAAATGCTCCAATCATAGCGGCTAAAAAATAAAGACCAAAAAGTAGCAAAAACCAATAGAAATCTAGCACAGCTAATAAGCTACTAATAACCAGCCCTAAAGTGAATATTGAAGGAAACCAATAGGCTAAACGTTTAGAACTTGGATGCCATTTGTTGAGGATTGGGCGAGCTTGTCCAAACTTATTAACCTGAATGTAAAAGCTCTCTAAAGAGATCCGTCGTTTATGATATACAAAAGCTTCAGGTATCAAGTGTAAATGGTAGCCCATTTCTTTAAGTCGAATAGATAAGTCTGGATCCTCACCAGGGTGAATACTTCCAAATCCACCTGTAGCTTGAAAAGCTTCTTTAGAAATCCCCATATTGAAACTTCGGGGTTCGTAGTTTTCTACAGAAATATTATTGCCTCTGATTCCGCCTGTTGTCAAATAGGAAGTCATAGAGAAGTTAATAGCCTTTTGAAGATCTGTAAACGAATCATTAGCAGCGTCAGGGCCACCAAAACCATCTACATAATGTAAGTTTAATTTAAAAAGTACAGCGCTTAAATAGTCTGTCGGTAAAACACAATCAGAATCAAGAATAATAAAATACCGTCCTTTGGCACGTTCCATTCCATAGTTTCTGGAGTGACCAGGCCCAGTGTTTTCTTTTACATAATAGCTGATTTTAAGTTGCTCTGTATAATTATCTACAATTAACTTTGAATCCAAAGTAGAGCCGTCTTCAACTATTATTATTTCAAAGGTTTTAGGTGCACTCAATGCACAAAAGCTTTCTAAAAGCTCTCTGACTTCTTCCGGTCGATTAAAAACTGGAATAATAAATGAAAAGTCACTTGCAATCATATACACAAAGTTAATCAAAGAGATTGAATTAAAGTGAGAAGATTGTGTATAAAAAAAGCCTCGCTAATTTCTTAGCGAGGCTTTAAATTTTAGAATTAAATTATACTTTAATTCTTAATCACTCTAACTGTCTTAACAGTGTT
>Ga0209119_1000310_pt1 | contig 49558 bp, 42 predicted proteins | sample COG_03_FD_184747 | JGI IMG/M metagenome (GOLD analysis project Ga0209119, IMG submission 184747) | Pelagic Microbial community sample from North Sea - COGITO 998_met_03 (SPAdes) (version 2) | ecosystem: Environmental > Aquatic > Marine > Neritic zone/Coastal water | place: Helgoland, sampling...
CCACTGCCACCACGACCACCATCGTAATTTTTGGAGGCACCGCCACCGCCGCCACCACCATTATAGGGTGGTTTTGTGTCTTCATCGTCACTTGGGACAAAGTAGATAGCTGGGTAGTCATTTCTACGTGTAGTTAGATCACCGCGCAGCCCACTCATAAGGTTAAGATTGTATAATTTATCCAACTCCTTCAAAATTTCTTCAATATGTTTCGGAGTAATTGTGCGAAGGCGTTCTATTACGGACATAACAGATCCTGCAAGGAAACCAGCTCGTCTTTGCGCAGGCCTTTCCCATAGTTTTTTTGTGATCGTTTCGTATCTTGCCTTTAGAAATTCATACAGTTGATTTCTATAATCCTGCACAAGCTGCACAAGAGTAGGATTGGGCGTAACAGCCCCTGTAGCATATGGGTCTGGAAATTCATTACTAAAATTTTCATAGAGCCAACTCAATTGACGCTTTACGTTGTTATCGCTATCAATAACATCTGCAATAGCGTACCATCTTAAAACATCTCGAATTTGTCTAATTGCGTTAACACCTTCCGGGGTAAGTGGTGGCACAGCAGGTGCTGAGGGATTCACTATCACTGTGGGCGGTGATGGCATTGGAGCAGGTGGAGAAGGTGGAGCAGGTGGAGCAGGTGCTGGAGCAGGTACCTTTGCTTTGAGTTTATCAAATTTTGCCCGCAATAATTCCAAACCCCTTTTCAGACGTTCCACCTTATCCTGCTTTTCTGCAAGACGATCTTCACAATTCTTAAACTTTTGGGCAAAATCTTGAATTTGCCCAATTTTATCAACATTTGATTGATATAGTTCTTCGAATTCTGTGTCCAAATCATCTAGCTGGGCCTCCAAATTTTTATTAGTTTTCTCGCAATCTGCTAAATTATTATTGGCTATGTCTCTGTCATTTTCTGCAGCCTTTCTTTGCGCAACTATGTCCTTCGCCAGTGTGTTCCAAGAAGCCGCGTTTGCTTCCATCTGTGCTACCTTAGCTCTCAACTGTGTTACTTCTAAATCTTCCTTGGATTCAGAAATCTTGGATTCAGAAATCTTTGATTCGCATTCTTTTAGTTTTCTCTTTGCAGCATCTTTCTCTTGCTCTGCCTTTTGTTGTACAGCAATAATGTTGTTAGCCATTGTCTTGAAAACATCTAACTCCTGCTTCAATGTGCTAACCTGAGTTCTTAAATCATTTAACATACTGTCTGTGGCGTCTGCAATTTTTGATTCACCGGTTTTTATTTGTGCTTTTAACAACTGATTAATTTCGTCTTTTAATTCAGCAATTTTTTTCTCATTTTCTTTCTCGTCCATCCTGCAAATGTTTAGCCTTTGGGTCAGTTTACTCATTTCCTTAGTTTGAGCGAAATTTTGATTCTTTAACTTACGATTGGCTATTTTTAGTTCCTCACAACGCTTATCTCTCTCTTCTTGAAGCTTTGATTCAGCATCTGCAAGTTTTGATTCGCTAGCCTTGAAGGTGTCAAACTTTTCTTGAAGAGCACGATGTTCAGCACTCAAAGTAGCATATTTTTTTTCGAACTCTTTTAGCTTCTGAGTACACTCGTTTAGAGCCTTTTGCAAGCCTTCATTTTTACTCTCAAGACCACGAACTTTATCTTCATTTTGCTTCTGGTCTCTCGAATGTTGTTCGCGCTCAACCACAAGCTGACCTTCCACCCTACCAAGAGTCTGCCTACACTCTTCAAGATCTCCTTGTAGTGAGGCTAATCTTTGTTCAAGATCACTTCGGCTTTTTCTACATGCTTCGAGCTGTTCACGTAACCTGTCCAAATCCTGTGCATTACCATTCTGTTGTGCCTGCTGTAACCGGCGTTCAAGTTGAGCAATTTGTGCAGTTAGATCAACTATCTGTTGTTGGGTGCGCTGGGTTTGTCTGTTAAGGGTTACTTCGCGCCGTTGCTCACGCTGTTGCTGACGTTGGTAAGAAAAGCGTTTTTCTTGCAAATAGTGTGCACGCCCATCCTGTGGCATTCGACCACTTCTGCCAAATATAATAAGAGGACGCCGTGACATTTTAGTACTCAATTTACATAATATATACAGAAAACAGACTCATTTTTTTTTAAAATCTTAATTCTAATACTGGTTTCAAACCAAACGTAAACGGAGTTTGGAGAGGGTTAGCCCTGTCAAAAGCCAATACCAAAGGACCAGAAATGCTGTCATCAAGTTGAGTAAGAAGCCAACGTACTTTCTCTTTATCAGATAAATATCTTGGAATTCGTTTGTCCACTGCGGCGTGTAGCAATTCAATAGCTTTCGCTCTGTACCTGCTCACTTTATAAGCAAGTAGCTGTGCGTTAACCACCATATTCGGAGTCTTTGTTCCGAATAGTTCCAAAAAATCTTTTTTGCTCTTTTTTGCTTCCTGAGTGTTAACGGGCATCATTTCAGCTAATTTTTTCACAAGGTTTACGCGCAGTGTGTCAATAAAAACATGGTTGTTAAAGTCTGTGTTAAACTCGGGTCTGCCAGCAAACACCCACGGAGGAAATAACTCGACCCAATCAACCGATGCTTGTGGTGCTGGTGCCGGAGCAGGTGGTGCCACAGGTGCTGGTAGGGGTGCCGCGGGTTCCGGTGCTGGTGGTAGGGGTGCCGGTGCTTGTGGTGCCGGAGCAGCGGGTTCCGGTGCTGGAGGTGCCACGGGTGCTGGTGCCACGGGTACTTGTCTTTTACGAAGTTCAACCCTCAATCCTGTAGTTTCCCTTTCAAATTTACGAAGTTGAACCTTCAATCTTGTAATTTCGCTTTCAAATGCGCCTTGCATTGCAGTAGTGTCAGCATCTTTTCGAGCTAACTGATCAGTGCACCTTGCTAACTGTTCTTTGACCCCTGCTAACTGGGCGTTATGTGTTTCTACAGCATTATCGCGCCGTACTATTTTCGCATTTAGCGTAACATTGTTACTACGCAGAAGGCGGATATCTGCATCCATATTTTTATTCTCGGCAGTCAAGTTTTGAATTCTGGTATTTTTAGCTTTGTTAGTTTTTTCCAGATTCGAAACCTTACTAGTTAATGACGCATTTTTCTCTTTTTCTCTATCATAGTAATTTTGAGCATTAACTGCCGTTTCCTCATGTACTTTGGCGTCTTGTTGCAATTGTGTCTGTAGTTCTCTTACCTGTGATTTCAGAGCAGCAAGTTCAGCATCTTTTAAATGTGATTCCCGTTTACATTCAGCTAGATTATCTTCTAGAGTGCGTAGTTCTACCTTCAGATCAGCAATTTCACTCCTGCAATTATTACGCTCTATTTCGAGTTTACGTGTTTCCTCCTTGCATTTAGCCTTAACCTTTTCAAGTTCGGCTTCGCATTCAACCAATGATTGCTCAAAAAGTTTAATTTGTGACGCAGCAGCGTCAAGGGCTTGTCTACAATCAGCATATTCAGCCTTCACCTTTTGAAGTTCGGCTTCGCAATCAACCAATGATTGCTCAAGAAGTTTAATTCGTGACGTATCTTTTTTTGCACTATTTTCTGCTACCATTCTAGCTATTTTTTGCCTTTCAATTTCTTGTTTAGCTGCTTGTGCTTGTCTAGTCAATTCACCGCGCGCCCTGCCGAGTAGATCTGTCTGCTGTTGCTGAGCGCGCTGCCGTTGTGCGTCAAGTTCTTGCTGGTGTGTCTGCTGTTGTGTAGCAGCATTTCTTCGTGCATCTCTAGCAGCCCGTTGGGCATTTGCCAAATTTTGCCTCTCTCTGTCTCTATCCTGCTGTTCTTGGCGCAGTCGCTCTGCTTCTGCCCTCTCTTGTGCCATACGTTCGTCAGCGCGTACTTGTGGACCACTACGTCTATCAAGATCTTGTGCGTTCAGACGTCTGCGTCTTTGAGGTGCTGGCATTCGGATACCCAACATGCCCAAAATAGGGTTGCGACTTGGTACTGTTCCAGACATTTAGGAAATCTTTTATTATATATATAGAGAACATATTTAAATTGATCAGAATACTGAAATGAGCCACATCCGCCTCGAGGAAGAAATCATAGAAAATTACATTCCATGGGTTGATATAATTACTGGAATTGTTGTATTATCTTTAGTATTGTTAAAATTAAAAGGTTAATGTATGGTTATGCACTTCAGATGGTTTGCAATCTTTTCCATTTTTCTTTTAGCCCCTGCCTTATAGTGGCAAGACTGAGTATGCTGTTAGCGTTGCGAATCCAAGGCTTGTGGCACGATTTGCACAAGTGAATAGATTCCTTCTCTCCAATGACTTGTATGTTCTCGAGATGATGCTTTGTTTTACACCACTCGCATTTTATTGTTCGAAATAGATGACCGTGTTCCATGCAGCACCTGTGAAAAAATAAAAAAAAGTCTGTTAGTGGCAAATTATGAATCAGGACAAGATTAGTAGACCACAAACTATACTTACCCGCAGTAAAACCCGTTATACATGTTATTAGGATTATACTTCATAAAATTGCCGCATTGTGGACATATAGTGTAAAGTACTCCGTAAAACTGGAGCATGTTCCCGATCAGATTGATTCGTTGCAGTTCGTTCTGTGTGCAAAGACGTGTCTTCTCTTCCTTGCGTTTTGCTTTTGCGTCTTTTCTAAACTCTTTTAATCCACTGTCGTCAATACTGTCCCATTTGTATGTGAGCAAATCCCTTTTCTTTTCAATTTTATCAATCCTTTTCCCACAGTAGAGTGCTCCTGTATCATCATCAACAATGACACGTGTTTGACCATATGCGTGAATGTTGTGAATTTTTTTTGGTGTCTTGTGAGCCACAAAACCTTTGAACTGTTGACATTCCATACAAACCAGTGTTTTTCCAATTGTAGCATGCAAATCTTGACCGTTCGGAACATTATGCATGTGACGCAATGCTCTTATCTGACGTAGAGTAATGTGTAGAGGAAGTGTAAACATTCGCACATTGATTTTACGATCGTAAGCTCTTGCAAGTGCTCTCACTGCTTCAAACTCATTTCTTGGCAAAGATTTGATGAAAGTGCGCATGTTGCCTTTTACACCAGTGTTGTTATACGCTTTGCGAAGCTCTTGCAGTTTCGTGATGGTCTTCTCACTTACGCCAAATATCTCAAGCCATTCTACAGGTAGTGGCTTTAGAGGTATTCTTATTAGCATACTGTACATAAGACCCCAGTACTTAAACCTGCCGGATGCTAGCGCTTGAATGTCATCATGGTGCTCGCACTCGTGCATGACAACCCTACAAAATGGGTGTTTCCGAGGCCTGTACAAGTGTGGTTGGAGGCGTGTGACCGATGTGAGATACTTTTCCACACCTTGGAACTCCAACAGGGACTCTACCGTGAGCATAGAACGGACGACATTCATTGTTGTAGTCACCCGTTTTTCGAATGATTTCCACTTGTACCTGATCAAGAGTTCTTTGTATAGTGCTGGAATGTTTTTTGCTGCAAAGATGAGGTACTCCTTTATTGTGAAAAAAAGCAACTGCTGATGTTTGCTTTGCATGAACATGAGAAATTTGTTCCTCGTCATTGCATCGAATACTTTGACTATCTCTTTCCGTATGTGGATAGATGGACGCTTGCAGCCGCGATATAATCCCATCATTGAACACTTCAGTGCCTTGAAAACGAAGTCGTAAACATTCTCATGAATCTTGCAGTAGTTCAGCATGATAAGAGTCAGTGACCGGATTTGGCATCTCTGCGGCGTGCTCTTGCTGAGCAAATGCACAATAGGTTCCATCTTGCCTGAATCGGACCAGAACGAGCATTTCATCAGGTCACAGACGTGATCAGGGAGTAGGCCTTCGTGAAAAGAGACTTTGGGTATCAAGGCCTCGATTGGTGCTCCAGAGCCAGTGTCCTCACAAAGATACTCATCAGAAGTGTTTTGAGTTTCCATGTGAAGCATCAGGGCTATGTAAGTATCTTGCATGATGCCGATCTTGTACTTGATTTCAGCAGTAGCATTCTCGTAAACAGACTGAAGAGCATCCATTACGTAACCAACTGCGTTGTAAATCCTGCCACCAGACGATGGGTTCCAAAGTTTCGATGGCTGCATCGGAATCATGTAGACAACCTCAGAAAACTTGCGGGTGAAAATGTGCTCAAACTGGTGACCAAGAAAGTACTTTTTCAGTTCGCTGAGCTCGAAGAAAGGGAAGTGCCCGAGCTGGACTCGGGCAGAAGCGTTAAAAAAGGCTGCTTCCACTGTGTATAGCCTCTTTTGCCATCTTTCGTGACAAACTTGTAAGCGTTCCGCACGTGCAAGACAACAGGCGAGACAATGCCTTCCCATACGCTTTTTTTACTCAGTAAACAATCTTCCAGTCTATATTCGCCAGGTATGTTAACGAAGTTGTAATAGTCCTGTACAAGACAGTCTTCGCGCATGCCAGTCCCTGCTGCACGCACAGAGACAAGGAGACGTGCAATCTGAAGACGCTTACAGAAAATACAGGGAGCACGTTGTATTGGGTAACGCTTTGTTTGCTCATACGCTTTTTCCTGAGAAGGAAGCAGGAACTCTCGAAGAACGAACCCGTTTGGAACTTGAGCTATAAACTTGCCTTCACATTCTTCTGCCATAGAGCAATGCCGCTGATCGCCACTTGCCTCAACCATGAAACGCTCTTCGTATTCGCGAGTCACTCCTTCGATTGAGTCACGGTACTTGTCAACTCGCTGGTTGTCGTTCATGTTGTAGGTCGGGACAGGTGGGCGCTGCATAAGAGATGAAACAAAAGAGTGATCCCACGGAGATACATGCCTGTACGAAGCTGATGCGTTTTCACGATTGAAGAAATGTTTTTGAACAACCGTTTCTGGAACTTCTTTGTCAAACTCTCCACTCATCTCCAAAATCTCAGGATACGTCTCTGCCTCAACTTTACGCTTCTTTGCTTTGCGCGTAATCTGAAAACCATGGCTAGACGAAGAGCTCATTTCCTCGTTGAATTGGTCGTCGAAACTCATTTTTTGATAAAGTAAGGATCGTAGAAGTACACCATATAAATTTAGAAAAAATTTTTAAAATACGCATGCTTGTTACAATTTACATTTTTTTACTCTTCCTGTCTAGGTTACTAGCTAAAAGGAAGACCAAATTTAGCGGAAAAATCAAATGGCTCTCTCTGGTGGACATCATTCTAGTCCAGAACACTTTGGATCCTTTATACATTACACAATGGCTTGTATGGTGCTTCTTTTGGGATGTGTACGATAGACAGTATTACGCAACGGCAGGAATAATGACATTTTTTGTTACTTGTCTAAGAATTGTATTTATGCTACAACAATCAACATACATATATTCGGCTTGTGTGTTATCTTCGTGCATGTTGTGTTATGCGTCTTTTTACAAATTTTTGGAACTTGGCTAGAACTTCATTTCGACGTTACGTGGACAATCTGGAGCTGTAGAATCCGCAACAGCTTTAAACAGTGCGTTTGGGTGCAATGAAGGTGCTACTTTTACACCTGCAGCATTAAGCGCACCAGCAACTATCTCACTACAAAACCATTTGTCACTAGACAAGCGTGAACCTGCAAAAGGTTGCAAAAAAAATCCGGTTTTATTAAATCCCTCGCCAACGTGATTTCCACAAAACTTCAATGCTGCACTAACTTGTGAATCGGATGCACTCACACTACGAAATCTCCACTGACTGCGAGAAAAACGTTTCTGTTCTAAAAACACTTTTCCACCATAGTGTATACTACAGGATCGTCCAATTATTCCATCTCGACCCTCTCTGTCAACAAAAACCACCTCCACATGTATCATTGGGTTTTCACCTCCGGCTGCAAAAGCTGCGGCTTTGTTCAATATATGAGATTCTAACAACTTGCTATCGGATGCTAAAAACGCTAGAAGCATTTTCATTTTACTAAACACAACGACTTTTTATACTCTATATCAAAAACATGCGATGAGCTACTTGAAGCACGCTCTGACTGATATCCGCATATGGTTGTTTTATAGGACCATTCGTAAATGAAAAACCAGCCTGACCAGGAGCAACTGGACCACGTACGTTATCCACTGGTAAAAACCGAAATCTTTTCATCTCTTCTTTCAGCATGAAAGTGAATTCTCTCCACTCCTGTGTAAAACGCTCAATCTGTGGTCTCTCCACACCAGCAAAGTCCTGGTTAGCTGGTTGGCGGTTAGTATCGAGCATGAAAGCTGACCTCATCTCGTTTCTATACGCAGTATATTCTCTCCACTGCTGAGTATGCCTTGCACGTTTCATTTCCATGCTCTGCTTAAATGATGCATAACGATCAGAAAACCCTCTTTGAGCAACCGCAAACGCGAATTTGTACTGAATTGACACGAAAGGATTTGCAACCAATGTTGCGTCTTGCCAAGGTTGCATGTAAAGAAATGTTCCATTCCATTTTGTGCTCCTACCCATTTGAATTAATTCTAGCGTTTTCTCGTCAATCTCCATTGGGGTAGGCGGAGCAGGAGGAGCAGTAGGACCACGAGCAGGCGGAGCAGGAGGAACTGGAATACGTGGAATCGCTGGTCCTGGTGGTGGTTGTACAGCACCACCTGCTGGTCCTATAAACAAATCAAAATTATCTATTCGTACTGCAATGTACCTATTTGCAGCGGCTTGCCACCTAGTATTAGCAGCCTGATCGAATACATTTCCAGCAGCATCAATGTCCGGTAAATGCAACAGATCCATATTGTCGAATACAGTACTTTGACCGTCCTCTGCGTCGCGAACAAGACGCTTAAATGCCAACCTCAAACGAAGCGCTTCAAATGATTTTAAGGGATGCAAGAAACGCTCAAATTCAGTAGGGATATCCAAATTCAATGACTTCAAAGATGGACGACGCGGACGTCCAAAATTACGGACACCGTTAAAAATTTGCTGACCATACACATTCATGTTCTTGTGATGTCTTACAATAGCATCCTGCATCTTTCTAATATTTCTCCCATATCGTGTGCTAAAATGCTGTAAAATATATCTTTCCGGAACTGCAACAAACCCAACAGGAAGACGAGAACCAATTACACCCACGTTAGGAGCTAACTCTATCCGAACACCTGCTATTACAGTAAAATTTCCAGCAGGTGCTAAGTCATTTCGAGATAACATACGATGGTGCCCCTTATCAAAGCAATGAATAGGATCACGCCCCAGCGGCGTCGTGTATCGAGGAAGTGGATTATTGCCGCGTCGGATGTCATAATTTTCCATTCCCCTAGCCACCTCCTGTGGCGTTTTTTCTTGCATCATTTTACTAATGTCTAAGAAGTATTTATACTCAACTGATAATTTAAATATGGAAGCTCTCTTCGGGAAAAGAAAAGTTAGGAAACTAAAACCCATACAATGGATGCTCATCTTCATTTTTTCAACCCTAGTGCTAGCATGGATGATGATTGACACATCTTCCGGGATAGAATACCGTCACTCTGTCAGACATGGTGATGCCGCAAACCGCGTGTTACATCTCGATAATGTGTATCGACAGCAGATGCTAAAAATCCATTATCAACTGAAAGCTTTCTGTGACCGTGGATCAGATATTGTATTTGGTCATAATCTTCTGATAAACAACCAAATCTTTAACGACCACGTGTTTCACGTGTGCGGGGGCTCCACGTGGCTTAACGCGGTTATTCAGATTCGAAGCGAAAAACAAGTCAAATGCGAAGAAGAGTTTGCAAGCATTTACCGCTCCGTGCCGCGTGCAAAAGAGATAAGCATGAAGGCTGTGGACGTCGAGACGTGGTCGGAACGCGAAGTGAGCGCAGAGGGTAAAAATGCGTGTATTTTTGGACATGCTGTGGATATTTTGGAGAGAAAATGGCTAGGTCTGTGAAACAAAATCGAAAAAAGCAAACCTGTTTCTAACAATAAAAACGATTATATATTTACTTATAACATCTCTTACAAATGGACAAATTATTTGTGTGTTCGCGTTGTGACAACTATGTGAATCCCTTAGCCAGCATGGGGCGGTGGCAGTGCCGTTTTCACCCGGGCAAGTACGATGTTGAACAGGGCTGGTCTTGCTGCGGTCAGAAGGTCAGACCGCTTCGCTACAATCCTACCTACGTACTGCTAGGTGCGCACGAGCAGTACGTGAAGCCCCCAGCGGGATGCACTCCTTGTGATTGTGGTGAGGATCTTAGTAGAATTCATATTGACAACATCAAAGACATTCTGGACCAAATAGATATCGACAAGTGGCAGGGCTTTGAGTATCCGTATCTTTATAGAACACAGGATTCATTTGCAGCTATATAGGCACGTGCTTGTAAGTAGACGCCTGCAGTTTTCCCAAGTGCATCTTCCAGCTTTTCTCAAGCAGGAAATCACCAATCCATGCAACAGCTAACGAGATACCCCATACGAACGGTGGCACGTGAGTCTCGAAAAACCAGAAGACGCTCACCATACTGGCGACCATCGAAACTGCAAATTCATATAGAGAGAACCTATCTGCAACGCCCAAGCTTTCGTTAACAGCGTGCAGTCGGGTGTGCCACACTGGGTACATTCTGAGAGCGTAATCACATCCCCCAACTATGCTGTAAAGGACCAACGTGACCGTATTCCAATTTTTGCTTGCAAACGGATAATAAAAATGAACAAGCTTGTAAAGCCAAATAGTGTGTATCCAGTTAGAATAAAATCTCATTTTAATAGTCTCTAGTGAGTAAATACCACAGTGTATTAAACAGTTTCGATTGCATCTCCTTTTGTTTCGGGTTTTGTAGGGCTTGCTTTTTGCGAAGTTGGGCTCAAAGATACTGCTGACACAAGAAATTTGCCAAACATAAATGCAACAGACCAAACCGTTAAATATTGATTTTGTAAGAACAAAAAAATGAAATCTTTTACAGAGGAAATACCAACTTTTGCAACTGTGCCATTGTAAGAGAGGACAAATGCAGTCATTAACCCACTGACCGCACCAAGAAACGCTTGCAAGTGTTCGTACAGCTGGTTGCTTGGCGCCTTTTCATTAGATATCCAAATCAAAGGTAGTAATGCTGAAATAATTGAAAAGCTTACTACTTTTGAACTCCGATCTTCCAAGTCACCAGACTGAGCAAACCCCAATCCAATAGAAGACGTGTATGATGCCAGTGACGCAATTATGCATTTGACTAGAAACAGCGGCACTGTATACACAGGTACAATGAACCAAGCTAATAATGTCAGGAGTGAAAGCCTATGAAAACTCCAACCATTTTGTAACATACCGGCAAACAACAAACTTGGTGTTGTCCCCATTGAATATACAAACGGTGACATCTCGTACATGTACCATATTTTAAACGTGCAAAAACTCGAGCAACTGAAGAGTAAAGCTGACGCAATTAAAAATTTGTCGAAAAGGATAATTTTTGGCACTTTTCCAGTTAGAATTTTGCAAAGGCTAGTGGCAAGTGCTATTTTAAAAACCGATTGGAGTAAAAGTTGAACAGACGGCACCCCCTTATATACCCATGACGAGTAAGTGTACAAGGACGAGGCAAACAAGTATGCTAAGTTTAGCATCAGAGTTGTATTTGTCTGAAACATAAATTTCTAAAAGATAACTGGTACTTATACTGGTTTATAAGTTATAGCGTGTTCAATATTTTGTATTGTTTTCTATGTGTGTATATAAAAATCATCAATATGCAATGATTTGACTCGTTTGTAACCATTTTTCATCATGATTTTATATATTTGTTCACGGTTTACCTGAACTTCAATGCTTATAACTCCAAACGATATTTTATTAAAATCTATGGAATTCAAAATATGTACTTCGCCTCCTTCAACATCTAATGAGAAATAGTCTACATGGGTCACACCCATAGTCTCCAATATGGAGGATAGTGTGTAGCAGTTGGTCGTGACAACATTGCCTGCGCCCTCCCACTGTTTGTTTTTTCCATACACTTTAATAGCTTCTTTTATACGATTCGAGTGTTTTTGACTAATTGTTTGTACTGACGAAGTTATGCCACCAGCAATTTTGAAATCCATTGACTTCAAAGTATTACTAATACACGAATGAACCTGCCCACATGTTCGGTGGCGAGATAACATTTGTTTGAATGTAAATGGGTTGGCCTCCACCAATAAACCATCCCACCCTCTCTGGCGTTCAAAAAATAACGTGTTTGAGTGCAGTTCTCCATCGTAACCTCCTATTTCTAGGAAAAACCCATCTCTCTTTTGTTTTAAAATATTGTCAACAACACTATCTTGGTCATATTGAGACCAAGAGTAAGTTCCTTCTTTTTTTCCTGTGGGTTTATCAAGATTGTAATTACCGGAACCACGATGAATCTTCGGGACTTTGACATCTGTGTGTTTGTCAGGTACAATTCCCATCATGTCTAATATTTGATTTTTCAATTTTCCGGAGCCAATCTTATCATCTAACGAAAAATATTTTTCTAGTGTTTTTGTACTGTCTACGAAAATAGGCTGGGACACCATATTTCTATAGGCTTCTTCGTTTTCATTCAAGTGCGATATCAAATCAAGTGCCTTCTGAGGGTTATTGATGTCATAATACACGAAAGCTTTTTTATTGAATATATCGAACACTTCTTCTGTCCCATAATAAATTGGAATTGCACCAGAAAAAAATGCGTAAAGAATTTTTTCCGTGATATATCCAGATTCCTTTTTATTTTCCATACACAGGACAAATTTATAATGGCTGTACAATTTCGGGTTCATTTCCATATCTGAACGCAATGTTGCATATGGAGACTTTGTTTTTTCTCCATTTGCAGGACATTTTCCACTTACATGCACAGTATTAATGCCGTTTAATTTTTTAAATGCGTCATCTCTATGAGACTTGCAATTTCGAGAAGCATAAATTGCAAAATATTCGCCGGTATTTTCCAATCGAGCCGGCATACTATTTGATGTAAACCATTCTGGACTACTATGCATAAGAGACAAGTATCTACGCGCAACATTGTAAACCATTTTTGTGTGGTATGTTTCAACCCACGGACCAATGAAAAACTGTTTTTTGCTTTTGATTGTGTGTGAACGTCTTGATTCACCATTCATAGTAAGAATATATCCTGGAAAGTTTCCCAAATTACGACAATAACTTCCAACGCCATACACCAATATATCATTTGAACCAGCATTCGTATTGTCTTTTAACAATTCGGCAGGCTTTCCAAATAGCATTTTCGCCAATATGGGATAGTTCCAGTCGCTTCCACAGACCCATACGCGCGAAAAACTTGATTTAGATTCTTTCTTGTTTAAAAAGTTTTTTATCTGTGCAACGTCCTTATCATCTTTATTTGGTTCGGCGCGACGAGTCTTATAACGCACTAATTGCTGTAGTGAGACAAACTTGACACCATGACAATAGCCATAATTTTTTGGGTTTGTAAATAAATCATTTACAGAACGACTTGGTGATATATGCTCCTCTCCCCATGCGCGACCGTTACCTATTTTATTACTGTTAAACGCATGGGCTTCGATTAGAATGTTGTTTTCCCACCCTAATACTGTTTTATCTATTTTATTTTGAAAAAGAATATCAATGTCTGTGCGCTTTCGCATACCAAAAAAAGACATGACGGCTCCCGAATCTATCATTATACCTGATGGGAATTGAAAAAATGTTCCGACGGCTGGTTTCAGACCGAATCTACTCGCCAATTCGTAGGCTACGTCCTTACAATTTTTGCCACCGTGTCTGTTCAAAAACATGATGGAATTATCATTCAAAGTCATTTGTGCCAGAACTATTGACTGAATATGCGTCAAACAGTTCTGCTTGCATTGTTTACTATTAAAGAACGACACTGTAATTGGCTTTAAGTGATCATTGGTATCCAAATGAATTGGTATATTTTTTTCATCAAACACATGCTGGACAAGACTTTTCACACCCTGGTTGTTTAAATAAATCGTTCTGCTATATAATGCCTTCGATGCTGTTTTTTTGCCTGACCAATCAATATTTGATTGTATTGAAATATCTGAAATAATGGTATCCCATACATTTTCAGGTTTATCTGTTTTGATAACCTGACCAACGCGTTTATTATTGTCGTTCGATAACATATAATTAACCATTCTTAGATGTTGAGCATAATTGTCACCAATATGACAGCTTTTTTTAAAATTTCCACTTGGCTTAAAGTCAAAAACATTTCGAATACGTAGTTTACAGTTTTTCATATTTTCTTGAGTTCCATGAATAACAAAAAATTTACATTTTGGGTTTGTTTTGGTTAAAAACCCAGATGCGTATTTTTCAAGTTTTAGATTTGTAAACCATTTTTCATCACCGTATGCTTTTGACAAAACGCCCTGCATACGACCCGAATCTACAGGGAAATTACCCTCGAAAATAATACTCTTCGTCTCTGAGCAATCGCCTATTATTTTTCGAACTTGGTCCATTTTAGACGCCAACATAACTGCCTTCGGATTTATGATAATCACTATCATTTTTTTATCAAGGTTTGCCCAATTTCGGATTATTATATTCGAGTTAGGAACATTCTTTTTTCTGAAAAATTTTTCATCCCAGTTGTGTTCACGTAAATTAACCTTTTCTACACACACTAGGTTTTTTGTTGCAATCGCAGCCCCTATCCGATGTGCACCGTTTATTGCAAAAAACACATTACCCACTGGTATAACTGGAACAAGGCCCTTAGTAGAATCAAACCCATTCTTATTCATAGAATCAATTGTTGAACGGAACGATGTTTCAAAATCTCGGATTGAATTTTTGGGTACACAATTCGGATGTGTTAGTTGTGTAGGATTGTGAGCCTGGTCGCATTTTTCATGCCCGCCACCCCATGCCAAATTCAATTTTGAGTATGTTTCTGAAATCTTTTCTGGAATTTTATTTGAACTCAAGTAGGCTGAAGCATAGACTGCCTTGACAATGATATCCCAATGATTTCGAACCAAATCAAACGGATCCATTGGAATTCCTTGCGAACAAACAGCTTGGGATGTTGTAACATGCTTGTATTCGTCCATTATCTTATAGCATTCTCGCATTTTGTGCAGTGGGATTGAATGCCCTATGACAAACTTATTTGTGTTATGACAATCGCCAGAATGTGTGATGAAATGTTGACTCCAAGTTCTTTTGACAACTATTTGTTCACGTATTTTGGACAACCATATACCCATAGACGTATCTTCGCCTTGATACGAGACCCAAGTATCGATATTATCGTGCATATACTTTATAACAGAACGAGAAACTATATGACCTGAACCACTAGGCCATGGTGGGTATTTGTTAGGCTTGTATTTTGTTTCTGCCCATTTGCCTTTGCGAGTAGGACCGCCCGTATTAAATTTACCCGCAATTATTTCGTATTTTGGTGGGTTTGGGCGATTACGTAACCAATGTTGCACAGAATCTACTCGCGCAAAGGAATCATCGTCCATTTTTAAAACATATTTCGCAGTGGTTTTTTCTACTATCCACATATAAGCTAATTTAAGTTTTTCTGGCAAATTTCTGTATACATCAACTGTATCCACGACAATTACATTTGGTTGATTATTTAATTCACGTGTAAGTCTTTCTTCACGAGAATTGTAACCTAAGTCAATTGGCATTTTTTGATTTTTAGGTTCGCACTCCCAAGTTTTGCGCTGCTCCGGCCTATATGGACAATGTTTCCCAACTACGAAAAATACATTCGAATGACCATTACCCCATGTCTCACGAATCACTTCACGACGTTTTTTATAATCCCGAGCAGACAGTACAATAACAGCTAGTTCAATGACAATTTTCTCCACGCCTGTTACAACAGTGTCAACAACGGGCTTGACAATAGACTCAGACTCAACAACAGGCTTGACAATAGACTCAGCTGACTCAACAACAGGCTTGACAATAGACTCAGCAGACTCAACAACAGGCTCGACAATCTTCTTTATTTTGACTTGTCCTACATCCCTCCGAATATTGTGCTGTGCTTTAGGAGCAACATTTAACTCTGTGAGCGACATAACAGCTGCAAATACTGTCAAACCTAAAAGTACTAGAAGCATTTCTTTAACTCCTAGTGCATAAATACCCTTAGAACACATTGTTCGTGAACCACATCAGAGCTTCGTCTAAACCTTCTCCCGTTTTCACTGACACGTTGAAAGCCCTCCATTGGTCACCTTGAATTTGATGCTTGAGAAGTTTTACATCCACCGCGTTCATGTCGTGTTTGTTCACTAGTATCAGAAAGGGCTTGTCCTTTAGCGACGGGTACTCCATAACTCTCTTTAACTCACACATTGCAGTGTGCAGACGATTGAGATCATTGCCATCGATCATATAAATAATCCCATCAGCTGAGTGGTACAAAGCCCCCCAAAGCATTCTCATTTTATCTTGTCCAGCAACGTCAACTATTTGCAACATAGAGTTGTGTAGCACCAAATTATCTATCTTAAATCCCATTGTAGGCAAAGGGTCGTCAATATCTCCCAGTTTCAAGCGATCTACAAGGCTTGTTTTACCAGCGCCGTCTAAGCCAAGAAGGGCAACGAATTTTTCACCATACCAGAGCGTCGAAACCCATGACAGAGCGCTTCCCATTGGATCACTCACTGTGACTCTAAATAGATTAAAAACTAAACCCTATATAAGCACGAATATTTTGCCTAAAATGAGTCACGGACGCACACCGTTCAACCCTGAAACCGGCTCGACCGGAACCGCACCTGATAACAAGTGGGCCCCTTTCTTTGGCTCTCCCGATGGCTACCACGAGGAAGTTCGGGCTGATGATCAGCTCTCGCATGAGACTTACAATTTGCCAAAGGCGTATGAGGGCAAGAACAAGCGCCTTGAGGACATCCTTGATTTTATGATTCGCAAAGAGGATGAATTTTATACGCGTGATCTTTTACCATGGAGTTACACTGATGACATACACATTGTATGGGACGTATGGAAATTTAACCGCACCCTAGCTGACGTGGTCCCGGAGCAGGGCATCTCCCGACTTGTAACTCAAGAGAGTGAACGTCATACGGAAAATCTTGTCAGGCGCGGATTAGCGTTTCAGCTTGAACATGGCTTTATGACGACTGAGTATGGACGTCGAAATTATGCGCTAAACCTCCAGCAAATCTCAGATGCGGTTCACACCACATGTTACTTTGGAGTGATGCACGCATTGTTCGCCGGACAGAACTACTACAAGGAGTACCGCAGGAAGTTTGCCCGCTTTGTCAAAGCGCCTCGCACCCTCTTCCGTCACGAGCGCCAGATGTGGGCCTGCCTGCAGAAGGATATCAAGGGAGTCTACATTATGGATGCAGAGATCAAGCATCACATGAAAATCAATGGTATTGTACCTAATGTACTTGTGTTGCCACCCAAGGCTGGTATCTATGTTAGTATGGTCCCGCCAAGTGAGACTGTTTACAGTGAGCGTGGGCCTGGTGCTCACGAAGCCTTGACCACAGATCGCACCGGTATCACCACTTTCCGTGGTAACAAGGTTTTTGAGGCTCAGTCTTTCGATGTTGATTTCCAGCACGAATTCATTGATCTTACCTCCCGCCCACGCATGTGTGGTGAATACTTTGTGATTCCGGGAACAACTGCCCCGCATGATATCATGAGAACTATCGGTAGCATCATGGATATCCTTGTCGATAAGCCCATTGCACCCACTGTGCCTCGTTACGACTCATCGCGACCTGAGGTTGGAGGAACCGCGGCTTTGATTGCTGACGGTAGCATTGGTCAGCTACTTGCCTCTATTGCACAGGAGGTTAACAAAGAGCCATTTATTCACATTTACAGTGCTGACAAGGACGATTTTGTTAAGATTACTTACTCCCAAGCAAACCTGCATGCTCTCAACGCTGATCCTAATGTCGATAAACAAGGACGCCTAATGGACAAAATTAAAGAAGCTCTGAACAAGGTTCACAAGAAATACGATGAGCTTGGTAAAGCTAAGGTTGCTCTTCAGGGAACACCACGCGCGAAGAAAGAGATGGCTTCTAAGTTTGTTGCTGGACTTGAAGGTCGTCAGTACGCCGGTCTTGTGCCCCCGCCTCAGGTAGGAGGAGCATATCGTAATATCATGGGAAACCTGGTTAACAACGATATTGTTGGGGAGGCTGCACAGGAGTTCCTTGCACTTTACCCAGCGCGCGGTGCAACACAAGATGTCGATAACCTCCTATCTGATCTTGCTTACCTCATCGAGCGAATTTCCAACATTGATGCTGCTCTTCAGCTTATGGTTGGTGACACCGCAGCCGCAGCTGCAGCTGTTAATCAGGACGCTCGCAATGAGGGAAAAAACATCAAGATGGTCGATCTTGATCTCCATTTCATTGCATACACTGCTATGGCAGACGCCGATCACCACAACTACGACATCCTTCTGATGCGACCTTTCCAGACGTACACGATGCACAGTGCGCTTATGGCTAAGGGAGGTTCAGAGCTTGGAAATACGTATCACGGTCACCATGATTTTCAGCTTAGTGACAATGTTGCGGTTAAGACGCATTTTGGTAATTACACGTTTTATTCAAAAGCAGTAGTTAAGCGGCCTCGGAATTACACGATTATTCCCGACTGCTTTTCGCAGGGATACATCTCTGGTGAAGGACACACCTTTTTCAAGCCGCCGTCTACTGGCGAGGGACCTGGTGATCTCGGACAGGCTGTACAGGAAGGGACTCTCGGTAGCCCAGACTGCCGCCAGTCACTCATTGCCTGGAAAATCCCGCGCGGAGAAGCCGAAAACCTCGAAGATGCCATTGACATCACCGGTCGCTTTGCTGGTGTCCACCGCGATTATGAAGCGGGTGACGCCTCACACTTCACTGGATCTGACGCTCTTGGTAGTCTTGAGTTCATCGACGAGCTTGACCAGAACCGCTCAGACGATGCCTACCTGCACCAAGTCCAACAAGTGAACACTATCTGCTTCCGCGGAGCCCAGTATACGAATGGCACATTCACCCACCAGGGCAAGGGACACTGGGGAACTCCGTACGCGGGTGTCCTCCCAGTTCGCGATGGTGCACTTATGTACATGGACCCGTCGAAAGCTCCGTCTAAGGGAGACGTCATTGTGTAGATAAAATAGATTATAATAACAAATATATTACATTTTAAATGTCCTTAATTGAGTACTGTGCATATCTAAAACAAGAAATTTTCAAACTCCAAACCCAACTCAAAGCAGCTCTTGAACAACGCGACCTCTACGAACGTCTTCTGAAAGAGGAAGAAGACGAGGATTTGCCCGACTCACCACAGCACGTTCCAGAAACTTCTGTATCATACTTTGAGTGGCTGAAAGGCTTCTCTCTTTCTGCGGCAACAAAGAACGATTAGGAAATAGGCAAAAAATGTTGCCACCACCCCGATCCAGTATCCAATACTCATTGAATATGCAATCACAACACTTTGGGGCAGAACCTCGCCCATTTCTTAAATTATTTTTTTATATATACAGACGCTCTGACATATCAAATGAGTTTCAAGGTGTTGGTGTTTTGCCACCACAGAAAAATCGTTCGCCCTAGTGATCATTTTGCCTACGATTTTATGATGTCCTATGTTCCGCCTGGGGCTACTGTGACTTTTCAAACTGTAGATAAAACCGGAGATCCCGATTACAAGATTGATGCTTTTTCTAAGACATTTGCAAGGGATCACTTACTAGAATATGACCTGTTATTTATGCTTGATTGTGGTGGGGAATGGTTCTACACACAACAGTATGATACGAAAGACAGTGGTCAAATGTACCTGAACCGAATAAACTTCAGAGATAGAGTTCTTCACGCAACGTCTAACATGGTAAAACCTGGTGGATTGATCGTGATGAGCAAATTTATATCGCCAACATTTCTCCAAGAAATGATAAGAGGATTTCAAAGAAAAAATTGGACTGCCACACTTGACGAAAATAATGATTTTTTTGGTGATGCGGTGCTCACCTTGCAAAAACCTGCCTTGCGTATGATTAATTAAACAGGCAGATCTTGCATGGGTACCGAGAGTCTGACTGCTCGAGGTTTGTGCGTGGGCACGCGCGGAAGATCTTCAATGGCGCCTTCCGGTTCCTGCTCCATATCGCGCAGCTCCTGCTCGAGCTCATCATCGTCGAAATCCACCGTGCCGGATGAGAGGAGGTTGGTCACGTCAGAGAGGTCTTCAGTGAGCTCCTGCATCGTATCTTGAAGATCCTCGATTTTGTGAAGAGGATTATACTTTGAAAAGCTGCGAAACACACGAGTAGAGGCCTTTATTGCGTCAATCTGCAGCCGGGTAATCTCCAGCTGCTCGAGACTATACTGCTTGTGCACACACGCGGCTATTTTGAGCTCGCACTGATTAATGTGAAAGTCCAGCGTCTTAATTTTTTTCAGGTGCAGCAACTTGCGCGATTTTTTATCCGCCTGCTTAAGTTTAAGCATTGTCTCTTTTCGGATTCGCTCGTACTTCGAAACCATATCCTGCAAGACACACTCCACTTGCCGCATATCCCGGATTGCTTGCTTCAAATTTATTTCTCTCCGCTTAAAGCAGCGGTGCATTGATTTGTGTCCGCCAACTACTTATAGCCTGCGCATGTTCGGAAAATGATACAAAAGGAGTACATGCTCGGGGCTTGGCACTACAAACTCGAGCACATTAATGACATCATTTGCAAAGAAGCTGGACCATGCCAACTCCACCTGCTGCTACCACAAACCAAATACGTGGCTGTTGATGGATTTATGAACAGTAAAAACCTTTTGCCGTTTCTCAAGTGGGTTTTGGAAGGGGAACCGGCAATGGAGTATACCTGCGGTTCAATAAGCAAAGCGATCCGAGATGCCGAAAAGCTATCTCGGAAGACAAGTAAAAAGTTTCGGTGGTTGGTTGCGTACCGGCAGCAGTACAAATGCAATATTTGCAGAGACTTGCTGCATCCGGACGCAACGGATATTGACCACTGCGAAGAGCTACGCGACGGGGGTGAAGACGAAATGGCTAATCTCCAAGCGCTGTGTACGAACTGTCATGCAAAGAAGACGCGCAGTCACGGCAGAAGGAAGCGCAAGCGCTAATCATCGATCTTAAAGTATGGCTCTTTATTGACTTTAGACTTCTCGCGAAAGAAACAAAGGCGGAACCACTGGAGAATCTCAGAGAAACACATTTAAGAGAGAAATTTTTATTTATGTATTATTTATTTCCGTTTACGTTTTTTCGAGGCTTCCTTGTTAAATTCCGCAATCTCTTCGTCCGACGCAAAGTAGAATGTGTAGCCGTGATGATGGGTGCGCTTGTACTTGGAACTGCAGCACATGGTTATGCTGCTCTGTTCAAACTTGTTGCCCGTTAATGCCGACAACGTGCGCCCCGCCGCAGCTGCACCCTCGTGCAACTGCTTTTCGCCTTCGGGAGACGTCGAGAAGAGTTTCCGCTTCCGCGTAGAAGGTCTCGGCTTATCCCCGATGCGAGGCACGCGGATTGTGCCGACCTTTATGATTTGAGGTGGATGATTTTCCTCGGTAAGAAACCAGTAACGCCCACCCGCCGATTCCCTCTTCTTAAGACAGCATTTGGAGATGTCTGTTTTACCTACCCCCGTCTTTTTTGCTGCTTCAGCTGCGCTCGCGTAAGAAACAAATTCCACCAGTTGCGTCCCGTCAGCGTACTCCTCTTTGATTTTGCAGGAAGTTACGGGTTTGGTGGGCGCATTTGTATTGCCCATTTTACTTGCGCTCATTCTCGCCTTTGCCTCTGCGGTGTGTGGGTGCCCGCCTCCGTTGCCCCCTTCGTTGGAGTTGTATCCGTTCTTGAAAGAATCATAAAAGCGGATAAGACACTGCTCACGCTTATCAAGCAAAAACTGATCCCACACAACATACTTTTCCAGAATGATGATTTCCATATTTTCCCACCCGTGCTTGTTGATTGCAAACGATATTGTACAGACTTTTGCATGTTTGCCCTCTTGGTGTTTTGCATGGTTGATCCAGGCTAATTTTCCATCTGATTTGTGCTTGTTCATCCGGTCTCGAAATTTTTGCGCCTGACCCACGTAGGGCGTGCCATCCGGTGACACAATCAGGTAAGTGCATGCCCCGTTATATTTGGGCGTACTTTTGCCGTCTTCCGGGAACGAAAAGACCACCATTTTTTTCTACATAAATCAGGGTCACAGAAGTACACCGTATAAAAGGCGGTCTGACCACCTAAATGGAGGCTATCATCGGAAAAGCGGCACAAGAAACGTGCGAAATGCTTAGTGGAGTCGATTACTTAGAAAGCAATTTCCGCACGCAACTTGCTCGTTTGTTACGCGCCCAGAAACTCGACGTGTACGAAGAAGTAATCATTCCATACGTTATTGACAAAATCCCCTTCGGACACGGATTCGCCGATATTGTCATTCTAACTCCAGACGGAGCAATTATTTTGGAGTTGAAAACGACAAAGAAAGATTGCACCCGCCAAGTTAAAAAGTATCTCAACCACTGGCGTTACACACCTGTTGTCGGGGGCGCAACAATTAATTTTGTCGGTGATGAGTCAAAAGTTGCTTTTGTGGGGATTTAGTCATTTTTTTCTGTTTTTTCACCAGTAATGCTCCCCAATAACATCCCAGCCCCCACGATAAGAAGCGTGAGGCCTAGATAATACGACTCCATTTCTATTCTTTCGCACCCTATTTATATAGACGAGCGCTTAAAAAAATGACTGAAGTGCATATTGACATGGCCTACGCGAGGCGTATTTTCGAGGAGTTCCACCGCGAAAACCTCCTTGTGATGTGCAAGGATTTGATTTTATTTCAAATTTTGAAAAACGGCATTCAATTTGAGAAAAATAAAAAGGTTTTCGAGCCACCCATCGATGTTAAAGACGCATTTGAAGAACACTGGGAATCCTTCGTGAAAGATGCGCTGACTTCCGCACTGTGTCTTGGTTTCGTTGTTGTAAAAATGATCAAAGACGAAGCTAAACGAAATATTCCAACTGTTGTGCGACCCCACCACTACGAACTACATTATCGTTTTGCTAATAACAAATACGAATACTGGTTAACTTCAAGTGTGATGGACATTGACGAGATGTTTATATATACGCATTTTGGCAACGCAGCACTGCCCACTGGCGAAATTGTGTCAACTGTCGCGCGCGTACTCAACAAGTGCCGCTTTCTTAAGGAGCTGCGCTACACAACTCTGATTATGGAAAAGAAAAAAAGCAACCCAGATTACTTTGCCGAAGTCGTGGAAAGCTCAAATAAAGAGAGGCACGAGGGAGTTGATTTTGACTTTTTTGCTGACAGTACTTCAGATGACACTTCGGCAGATATGCAGTTTGAACGGTCGAAAGTTAATGTTGAGATACTTATGAAACAACAAGAGCTATATAACCAATACAAAGGGCGCTTTTCAAAGCAAGTCCAAACGTTAGAAAGCATTACGCAACTTCCAAACGGACAACACGTTGTGCCTACAGCACAAAATACAGGACGACAGGACATTGTCCAGACGCACAAAATTATTCAAGAAGAGATTTGCTCAGGGATGGGAGTACCACGATCACTTATGATAGGTGATGCGCTTTACAAGTCGTCTACAGAAGGGGTTGTTGACAGTTTCAAGCACACAATTCTGAACTGGAAAAACACACTGAGTTATATGGCTACGGATTTATACCAGAAAGCTTATGTAAATATAAAAAAGTTAAAAGTTTCTAAGAACATCTTCTTATCCAAACAAAGACATCAGATACGTGTGGTGTTTCCGGTGCACCCTTACATAGCAGTAGACGATTTGGATTATCTTTACACCCGCGGAATAATCCCGTGGGAGGTTTACAGTAAACATGCTCTTCAAAATACGTCAATTCCTGATTACCTCCGCAATAGAAACGCACCGACTTTACAGGAACTTGAAAAGATAAATCCAGAATTAAAGAAAGTCAACGGAACGAATGAATCCGTTGGCAATGCCAAGCGAAAACGCGCCGGACGGTGAAGAAATCACAGTGTTCTCCTCAAGATCTGAGTGGCGAGCCATGGCGCAAGCATTATTGTCACCTGTCATAGACACGCGAAGCACCAAATTATTCTCTTGCATTAGCTTTGAAAGCTTATCCACTGGAATACCAGCATTGTAAAACTGACCACTCTTAACACTGTCAAGCACGCGGACAGCTGGGTTGGGGTGGAAAAGGCCTTTCGAGACCTTGGTAACGTTGTCGATCACACTCTGCTGAGCAAGTTTTTTCTCAGTAGTAAAACGCTGAGCAGGGTCGGGGACAAGATCAATCTTGAATTGCGAGTTCAATGCAGTTGCTTTGGGTTTCCGAATGAAAGACATTTAGACAAATAACCCTTTTATTTATATAGAAAAAAATCTTTTTATATTGCTGTGCTATCTTTATACACATTTTCTCTCTCGATGCGCTGATATCCAAGCCATAATAAAATTCTTTCTATCCACATTTAGAAAATATTAAGAGTACATAAATACCACTCCAAATTCTCTTAAATGTGGCAGTCTAACGAAGACGTACTACATTGTAGGTGTGGTGTCGTTTTCTCAATGTTTAACAGAAAACATCACTGTAGACTTTGTGGTAACATATTTTGCCACCAGTGCAGCACGGGGAGGGGCACTGTTCCTTCCTTTATCCAAACCAGATCCGAATACTTAGACGTACGTCTCTGTGATAGTTGCCTACTGACTTGCAGTGAAACCAATCGATCCGAGCCTCTAGTCAGGGTCTTTGCTCTGCTCCCTGTGTCTATAAAAGACATTTCACATCTTGGTCTAAATAAACGGTGGCAACACGCAACAAAAACCACACTTGACGTATACAAAAAAATTCCGTCAAAAATGCCTTACGAACGCTTTTCTAGACTTGAAATCCAGCTTTTAAAAACGCATATAGCTAACGTATCTGGGCACTCCTGTTGGGATAAACAGATTGTCAGAGCACTCAAAGTAGTGCCCCACAAGACCTCTCTGGCGACTTGCAAATCCCTCGGATGCACTCGTGGGTGCTCAGCAACCGCTAAGATTGATATTCTGGAAGTGCTCAATACTTTTCCGTCCACTGAAATTCTCCGAAACACAGAATTAACTGCTTGGATCGGGACGTTCCTCAATAAAATGACCTCCGAGGAGCACGTCAAACACATTCCACACTTTCTACAACGCAGCATGACTCCATCCGCACAAGAGTTTATCAAGCAGTTTATTGTTCCCCGCTGCATTAACCTGCACGTTGCTTACGCGTTCTACTACGAGTGTATACTATACAACGAACCTGTTTATAAAGCGCTGTCGGATTTTATGCTTGAAAAATTCCCAGAATACCGAAAAGATTTTATCTATTCAGACAGCCTTGTACAATATATAGAGGAATTAGTTGATGGTAACCGTTTTTCAGTCAAACTACCGGCGAAGCTACCATACAACCCCAGCGTCAGCGTGACAGCAATTCACGACCCTAAACTGATCAAAAGCGCTTCCAACCCAAGCACGCTTGTTCTTAAAACAAACCATGGACAGAAAGTCATTCTAGTAAAAAAAGAAGATATGACTAAAGACCGACTAGTCATGCTATTTGCAGACTTTATACAGCAGATTTGCGAAACTAAATGTGTGCAGTACACAGTATTTGCCACGAAAAGAGGAGGATGGGTAGAAATGCTACCCAACGCAAAAACTTTGTATGAACTGAAGTTTAGATTGTCAAGCCACATATACAATGGCTTCCCAGACACCACAGTACGATGCGTAAGAAAACGATTTATAAGATCCGCAGTCGGGGCTTGCATTCTGTCATACTTACTTGGGGTGGGAGACAGACACCTCCAAAACATGGTGGTTTCTAATGGAGAACTTGCACATATTGATTTCTCTTACTTATTGGGACATGACCCGAAGTTGCAAATGGACGTACGGATTACGCCACCAATGATAATCATGATGGGTGGAGAAAACTCAGCTGATTATGCCCAGTTTGTGACAAAAATTACCGAGGCTTTCCACAAAATGAGAGAACATACGGGTCTATGGTATGCTCTTATGACGTACTTATCTTCATCCTTCTCCTTAATTGAAATACAGAACCACGTCAAAAGAAAGCTCATGCCAAGTTTAAAGGAAGCAGAGGCAACTATGAGAATAGTAGAGATAGTAAAACATAATTCTAATACGTGGCGACATAGTTTATCTGACGTTACACATCAAATTTTTAAAATGGATTTTTAAATTTTCAATTACGCCTCCTTTTTGCCTTTGTCTTCTTTCTCTCTTCTCTCGATGCCGCTGGCGGAACAGAAACAAACTCGTTATTCCCTCCCGTACCCTGCACAAAGAATGCAGCTCCCCGAGCTCCCTGGAGGCCTTGAGGTCCTTGAGGTCCTGGAGGTCCCGGAGGTCCCGGAGGTCCCGGAGGTCCCGGAGGTCGTACTGCAGGTGCTGCAAGTCTACTAACAGGCACTTGCCCAACATTCATATCTCTTAGAGCATTAGCGGCTGCAGCGGGGTCATTGTATCTTCTGGCTGCGGCATACCTCTGCCAAGCATCTGTTTGGCTTGGGGTTGCACGTGGGAACGGCTGCCCTACCGACATTATTCTTTCAGGAACCTTTAATTTACCAATTGCCCAAATAATTCTTCTTTTTTCTAAATTTAATCGCATATACGCCTTGTCCAAGCCGTACTTTTTATTAGACAAAACCGCAGTTGTTCTAATACACAGCGCAACTAATTTGCTGAAAAAATATCTGTATTTCTCATTGCCAAGCCAATCTTGCTCTCTTAAATGAGCAAACTTTTTGAATTTTGACACAATTGCAACATGCGCTTCCTGCATGTGTGCAAAAATTCCCGGTTGTAAATATATTTTACCAATAGCCCATGGGGTTTTTTGCAACCACTGATCTGCCTGATACTGTGCACGTCTCTCATATTCACCAAGAACCAGTTCATGTTTCCAATACGTAAACCGCTCATTAAACAATGGTCGAACAAAATCAAGTGGCACTTCACAAGGGTCTTCGCAAGGCCTACTCATGTCCTGATCTCCCTCAAACCTCTCCTCAATGCCGCTATACACTACAGTACCATTCCCACGTGTTCTCGATTGTTGTCCGCGTTGCATTTTAGTTAATCGAAGACCAGTCAAATTTCGGATCCACACATTTCCATCCCAGCTTAGGTTATTAAATACACCCAAATACTTATTTTTGAAAATTTGCAAATCTTCAAACCTCTCTTCATTCATTGCAAGTTCTATCATAACGTCGTTATGGTCATTTTTGCTATTTGCTTCGCGAACTAGCCACCTAGCAATATATCTTTGAAACCAAAACTCAGGGCGAGAACCATACTTTTCAGTTTCCCAACGAACAGTTGGTTGATTGTCTGACCACTCCCACCAGTTACTCCTTCTAAGCGTAACATACCCATCCGGATGATCATAACCCTCTCCTCCATTGTTATTCTCTCCAAACACTCTATCTCTGTCAAAAATACGATCACGAGAGTGATTAGGTGGTCGTGGTGTACCATATGTGCTTTCTCTAATTGGATTTCCACTGCCATAGTTCCAAATTCGCGACCTCACATTATTTGAGCCAATTTCACTTTTTGGTACTTCACCTCTATGCCGGGTTTCATTGTACCAAATTCGCCCCTGCCCTTGTCTAACGCTTCCTCCCGGATATTGACGACTACGGCGGCTAGGATTCACAATATCATCATCCCAATCTTGACCTCTAAAATGTTCATGAGCTGGGAATGGATTGTTCCCACCATCGTATGGTTCCTGTACTCGTCGAATATCACGACCCAAAACATATCTCCGAATTGTATGTTGCGCCTCGCTCCGAGTAGCCCAAAAATCCTGAATAAAAACGTCAAATTCTTCGTCACTCATGTTGTATACATACTTTACTTTACTGCGTTTACTGGGTGGCTTGGTCTCTTTTGGTTTGTCTCCACTCGTTCTTTTCTTTGTTTTGGTCGGTGATGCAGTGCTTATCTCTGCCGCCTTGCGTCGTGGTCCGGGAGCCCTGCTACTACTACTAAGGTTTTCTGGTGTGTGTACAGGGGAGGCTGGTGAAGCTGAATCAGAAAACACATCCTGATTAGGCTTTGCACCAATTTGACTGTTTTTACGAATTTGATCGGCATTAGAAATCTTGCTCGCACCCCCCAACGATTCAGAATCGACAGCTAGAAGACTTCTTCTGATATCTGATTTTTTGTTTGTAGGTTTTTGCTGCTTGGGCTCGCGCATAGGCGAGGCTGAAGCCGCAGAAGAGGTATTTGTATTTGCAATTTTTTCTTCAGCTCTTTTGCGTTTTTCAGCTTCTTCGGGTACTTGAACACTTCCTCTAAACATTGGAACCGCATATATTGGTCCGCAAAACTGATGTAAATCTGCAAAGGATCTCTCACGTGCTCGTTTAACAAGCATATTGAGATCTTCTTTACATATTTTTGTATTCATAGGAACTGATGTATCTGAAAATGGACTTACTGAATTTCCTTTCCAATATTTTTCCATTGGCTCATTTGTTAAGCCAGCAACCATCATGACAAATTTGAACACGTTATTATCCCTTAAAGTCTGAATATGTCTTTGTTTTACTTCCTCGTACTTAGCTAGAGCTCTCCTCGCTCTAGCAGAACTTACTTTAATGAATGGTGGCATATCCTTCAGAATGTCGTCCAATTTATTTGTTCGTTCCCTCTTCTGCTGTTTCTCTTCAGTAGTCCTTGGTTCCGTCACATCGGCAACATTATGAATCGTTCGATTTGTCCAAGCCATATTTTTTAAAGAAAATAAACTAGGTATTTATAAGACACGAATGTGAATTAAATGTCACGTCCGGCTGTACCTGTATCTGCTGCATCGAAGATCCTAGAAGCCCCCCTCACTGAAGTCGCTGAAGTTGGCGCCTCTAGTCCAGAGCTTGTTCGGCGAGTTGTTTTCGAGTGCAACGCCACTGGCGCTGGACTTGCCAATGGGCGTATTGTTAATATCCAGAACGCCTCGCATGTGTTTGCTCCACACATCTCCTCTGACATCTCTGCAGAGGAGAAAGAGGCCCTTTCTGCCAAGAATTTTGATCAGGCTATCGTCACAAACATGGCTCTCAAGTCTGTGTCATCCTCTTGCCCCGAGACTGTCACGGTTGGTGTGAACCTCTTTTCAAACTCTGCGAATGTTGCGAACTCCAAGGGATGGCTCTATACCCAGGAAGTAAATGATATGTCATCGAATCACGCTCACGCAAACGAGGGCTTCACAAATGTTGTCACCATCCTGCCGCACGAAAAACACCGCACCGATCAGGTGGTCTACCACCCAGAGGGTCTGATGAATTCGCGCTGGATTCAGGAGTACGGTGGCTACACTATGGAGAAGCTCCACGAGGGAATCACCCGATTCAAAGGTAAAGACTACGCGTATGTCCCAGAGGACCATGTTGTTGTCAGTATCATTAAAAACAACTGGGAGTCACTTGGAATTAACTTGAACGACGAGAGTATGAAGGAGGGTGAGTTCCTCAAGATTAACAAAACTGTTGTAGACAACTGCATCAATCAGTTGTACTCGAGCGTCATCAGTCAGATTCCATACACGAGTCTGTCGAATCTGGGCGCGCGCTTCCAGGCAAACACCGAAGGGAACACGCCGTACAAGGTCGTCGCAGAACTGGAGATTCGTTACAAATTTCCGTAGTTAACTCTATTAAAACTAATTTAAACAAAAGGTTATTCTCTTTTTCTTTTCTTTGTAGTGTAAAGTTCAGGTTGTTACTTGACTATGCGCTTACCGTCTTTGTCAAAGTCTTTTTTTTTCAGTTGTAACCTTGCGGAAATGATAGCCTTGGTGACTGGTCCTCTCTCGGCGGCAGCAGAAAGAAAGGTTGCCCTGCAAAACCTTTTTCCTAGTTGCAGATGAAAGCGTTCTTGACGCTACAGAGTGAAGACAAATAAAATCAGTGTTTTTACGCTTATTTTTTATTTTAAAGCAGCTACTATATTACGCGTAAGAATTAACTTTCCATCTTTGTAGAACTCCGGGTTGAGAATTTTGTATACGTCACGTAATTCAAGAAGCTGATTCATAGTCTCCGAGGTAAGAGGAATCTCTAAGTGATCAGTCTTCAAGTGACTCCAAATACTCCGTTCCGCAGGCACATGCTCCGAACTTGGAGTCAGCTTTAGAATCTTGCTAGGCGAGAGGTGCTCCAAAATATTTGCAGCGCTAAAGTTACCTTTCTGCATTCGAAACTCTGCCTGTACTGGCGAGAAACTCTTGCGGGTCACGAAGGTATTTACGAGCTCACACGACTCCCAGTGAGCCTTTGCATACAAAGACGCCTGCTGCGTCGGGCTTAAAGAGCCAACGTCAATCAAATCCTCTGAGAGATAATCCGCTGCATGGTCCTTTGCGTCAACAACCTTGTACCCTGTAAGTGGGCTCAAAAGCACAAGCCCAGCCTCCTTATAGCCATTGTTATAAAAGTGGTACTCCCCACGTCCCCTGTAAAGAATGTTAGTGAAATCTGCTCGAATCTTGCTCTGACCTCCGAGCTGCTGTGCGTATGCTTGAGCTTCCTCCAGAGTTCTGTCCCTCAAGTTCGTACTGTACACCTCTTCCACCGTTTGTCCATTCCAAGCACTACGGATCTTATCAGAGTCACTCACATGCATATCCACAATTGTGTGCGGCTGCGAAACAAGATCTCCAATAGCGTTTATCTTTTGAACAGCATAAACTCCAGCACTGCAGTCTGTTTCGCTAAGTGTGGACACATTAGTATACGCTCCACCATCAAAGAGCGCTCTGCACTGGTTGAGGTTTGGGTGCAACCAAGTATCTGCAGCAGAGAGCTTGTAACCGGGTTTAAGACTTACAATGACCCCCCGGTGCACCTTTGAACCACTTAGTTTAGAATTCTCGTCATCAATGCCAAAATTTGAAAGAAACTTAGCAGAGATAACCTGATCACTCTGCTCCTGGAGCTGCTGCCAAAGAGTATTGACTTCCTTTTCAAGTGCTGCAGGGATTTTGCCATACCTTTGTTCAAGCGCGGTGACGTTCATTTATGCAAAAAAACATTACTATTTATAGGGATTATAGAAGTCATAAGTTTAGCCAGAATTCAGGCGGCACCGGTTTCGGCACACCAGTGGCTGATTTATATTTTTGAAGAGTTGCCAATTCCCCTATATCCTCATTTGCTACATAGACTCTAAATAAATGTTTCTTAGCTATTCTAAGACCTTTATTTACCCTCGAAATAGGACCACGACTCTCTCGCTTCCATTTTAATAATATTGTAGCAACCAAGTGCTCCGGTACCTCTAAAACCAGCAATATTCTAAACCCTTCTGGAATTGAACACGTCTCTTTTGTAGAAGCAGTAAGCAACTGCGTGGTCTTGTCATCTGTGCAGAGATAAAGATACATTATTTAAGTACTCGGCGTCTAGGTAAGTATGGACGCAAAAACACTGCAAATTCGCAATATTCTGCACAAACTTGCTGGAAGCAAGAAACGTAAACGAGAGCACGACATAACAAACCCACTCGTACAGTACTGTCGTGCTCTTCTCATACCACATTTTCACTCAGGTACAAAACCAGAAATACCGTTTGCACAAGTACAAGAAGGAGTATTTGATGTTGAAGGAAATCCTCCACATAAGTTACTCCAAATCCACGCAGATACCTTTGAATTTATCTAGAGGGTATAAGTGCACCGCTCGTAGCTTAAATGCAGTGGCTTGATGAAGTTGCTGATGAAGACAACCAAGATTTGAGATCCGAGTTTATTGGAAATCTCATAATGCAAGAGGGCTTTAAAGTGCGCTACATCAACATTGAGGAGTATAGCAGTGTGCTACAGAACAAGATAAAGCGATTATTTGCAAAAAATGGATACTCTGTGGAATTAAAATATATGCAAAATTACGCCAGACTGGAGGTCACTGCTATAAAACAAAAACCAAAATACATTGACTACGCTATTGCAGTGGGTATTTTATGGGCAACTTACAGGTTTGCAGCGGCGTACTTATTATAAATATAATTTACAAATGTTAGATTTCTTTACCTGGTTATGGTTTGCCCCTGCATACGTAGAAATGTTAGGGACTATTTTTGTAGTATGTCTATTTGCACTTCCATTTTGCTTTGCTCTTCGCTTCGAAGATTTGCTCATGATACTTTGTACTGCTGGACTACTGAGCGTGCTTTACTTTTAATATGGTGTACTTACTTGCGCTCTATAAATTTGCAAGACAACCACCACAATGGATGATCAGGTTGTCATTTGCCACATACAAAGCAAAATTGGGGGCAGACCACATGTCTGTACTAAAAATTGTCATGCTCGCCAAATAAACGTGCACATACACAAGCGTGATGGATTACACATACGTTGGAGTGGCAATAACCAGTCTTGGATGAATAAAGCCAATTTTTGCAGGGCTCTGCAGTATGTGTACGTGTGCGAAAGTACCGGAACAGTACATCACTGCACAGAGCACTGTCCGCTCGAACCAGTGGCAAACGACGACCACACACTTGTATGTCCCGTCAGCGGGGTGCAGTGGAATAACGAAAGTGAGGTCGTCCGTAGCTGGAAGCTCACATCTAAATGCGTTCCCACAATAACTGCAGATAAACGCGATCCGAACATGTACAGCCGAGCAGAAGACGGAACTGTAAACGCAGGTACTTTGAACATCAAAAATGAAGAATGCAAAAGAGAGGTGAAAAAATTTCTAGAACTTTTTGTGACCTCTCACGCGCGGAAAACACAAGAACTGGAGAAATATAAGCAGAATTACGCATCCGCAATCAAACTGGGCAACAAGTTTATAAAGCACTGCAAAAAGAATGGTTTGATCAATATTTGCACGCTACAGAACATCATCACGACAGAAACGTACGCCAAACCGATTTTTCTCAGAGTAATGCGGTTCTACGCGGACAAACTCGATGCTCTTGCAGAAGAGGTTAGCCCGATCATACTAAACATTTGGAACCTCGTTATTGTGCCGAGACAAATCGCGTTTCACTTATTCGTGCCTGCCATGTTATTTCTGCTCCAGCGGGGCATTGCAGTCGATAGTGTGGTGCTTGTGGAGAAAAATCACCTCTTAGATAATGTGTTACCAGATGCCAATACTTTGAATGACTTTGGGGTTGCAAAGAGCAATTTTACGCAGACTAAAAACACTATCAGGATGGCAATACGTACGCTTTTAAAGAAACTTAGCTTAGCTGAGATAAGAGATATTATAAATTAAAAATTTTATTCAACATATTAATCTGCATAATTTTTTTATACTTTTGTAGTGTTTATATTCGTTAGCCAACCTATCTATCTCACCAACATCTAGCAGATACCAGAATGCGGAGAACGCAAAGTCTTGGTCGTATTTTGCAAGCAGATGCTCCGCTTGGAGGCCATGCTGCAGATCAAATTGGATCCGGGCAGCTATCGCTTTGTTTTTCACCTTGCCACCGTGCCAAGCTCTCCCCCAGTCAAAATCCCATTCAAAAGCAATTTCAGTGTTATGTACCTCTCCGGGGGTTAACCATTCGATAAGAACGTTGTCGCCCAGTGCTTGAAATACTCGACAACAGACGGCGTCATTAGAAGGGCGTCTGTTGTTTCTGCAGACTCTCTTGGAGCAAGGTTCTTTTTCTTTAACTGACTTACCTGAGTTTGCAATCGATTTATTTCCATAAAAAGATCCTGGCGACTTGATTGCGTTGTCTTCGTACTTACATGAGCCTGACTTCTGAGACTCTGGAGCGTACGCTGTGTCCTTACATGGATAACGCGTTTCCACGACGCATATCGAGTGTGTTCTTCGAGAAGGCCCTCTCTTAAGCAAGCTTCGCTCCAAGCAGTCAGGCTGGGGTAGATTCTCGTCATTAACGTGTTCACTATCACAGCATCCGCCCTTGTAATCACAGTGTTTATTACGTGTCCCCCGTAACCAACCTGCCCAACCATTTTGTGTTTTTTGAAATGGAATTGTATTTCGTCGTTGATCTCGACGAGACCAATCCGAATGAGTTCCTCCATTCTGCATTTAAAAAAGATTGGGTCAATTAAGTACACCATAAACGAAAATTATATCACCTGCGTCTCCCAAAACCTCTACATGTTTGTTTTTGACAATTAAATCGTATGTGTAGGCAACCCAGATACCGTTTTCATCAGATTCAAACAAACTTGCATCTGCACGTTCTACTACAATAATACCATTTACACGTATTGTAAACCAAGTATGCTTCTTAGTTGTTATCCAAGTAAATGGAACATTTGTTTTGAATTCGTGGGAATCTACAAAAGCTTTAATTGTACAGTCACCATCTACACTTTTCACTGTCAAATCCGTTGCTGACGATTTGAAAATATTGCCACGCTTCGAAACAGAAAAGGGCAAACCACCAATCTCGTATACCGATTGAGAGCACTTTGGTGGTATTTCAACAATAAATGTACCACTGTGTAGTGCTGAGTCACACGTTAAAACGCGATTTTTTGTTGTACATGACAATTTGTAAATTGTATGCATGTCTTCCTCTTGCCACCAAAACTGCAATAGACGTATTACAAGAATGAGGACAAATCCAAAAAAAATTATCCAAATTGATATTCGCTTAATAGGATAAATAGCTACAGAAGTAGGTACCTCAGGTGGTTTAGACGGTTTGGAAACTGGCTTTTTTTGAGCCTCAACATCTAGACCGAAGCTGAAACTACTATGTTTTTTTTTCACTGGCAACCGCAGAGGGTTTTGGCGAAAACTCAATTTTGGCACTCCAGACATATTTGATGTCATGTATAAAGCATGTGGTGGTTTAAATAATGGCTACTTGAGACATATTGTAGTTATGTATAAAGCAGGCATGCGTTTTAGAAATGTGTAGAGAGGTGTGCAAGCAAATCACACTAGTGTTACTTGCAATTCTGGTTGCACACTTAATACCAAAGCAATCTCACTGGCGCCTAACAGGGAGAGCAGCACCCAACAGTGTGTTGAAATGGACACAAGACGTAAATACAGAGGGTATGATTTTTTTGCATTTTGTTGGCAACGGTGAGCTACAGTGGGACGGCAACAGCATGTGGATACAAAATCACACATTTATACATCTTTACGGCAAACTGCCAGAAATGACTTTTTTTTCAAATGAGACACTCAGTGCAAATGCAAACATTTTCGCGTAAATACAGACACTATTTAGGTAGGGCTAATTAAATCAAAGAAAAAATGTCAGATGTTTTGCCGTTTGTCTTTTCCTTTCCGGAAGACGGCAAAAAAAAGCCAACATATAATGGCGCATGTATTTATCTGATTTGCTCCCTAAGAGGCAAACCCTACGTCGGTCAAGCAAAAAAGTTTTGGAGGCGGATGTCGTCTCACAAATCTAACGGCAAATTAGCCTGGATCAATCATGCAAAATACCAAGAGGGCAAACATGCAAAAGTTGCTGCAATTTCGTTTGCAATCAATAAGCACGGGTGGGAAAACATGGAGATCATCATTCTGGAAAAGTATGTTGTGTGGGACCAGCAACTGCTTGATAGTCGTGAGCAGTACCTTATCCGCTTCTACGATTCATTCAAGAACGGCTACAACTCCAACGAAGGGGGCAATCGCTGCAAAGCGCACCCATGCTCAGAAGAGACAAGGGCGAAATTGATGGGTCATACGCACACGCCTACCAAACCCGTAACTTCGTGTGAAATCAAAGAAGAGTACGCAGACGGCACACAGCTTGTGAAATTCGTCCCGTACGCCTCTGCAACTGAAGCCGAAAGACAGACGGGGGTTCATCAGGGAAACATCTCCGCCTGCTGTAATAAGAAGAATAAATCGGCGGGTAACCGCTTCTGGCACTTCACGAAAGAAGGTGACTTGGAGGGGACACGCCGCGTGGATCGCATTGGGGATATGCCTATGTTAGGAAGCGAACAACGCAAGCGCACAGTCATCTCGAAGTCTCACGGAGGCAAAAAGCAGCAGCACGAGGGAGTGAATGCGGCGGGGCGCACACTGTCCAAACTAACGAAAAAAAAGTTTAATCCGGGCACCATAACCATGTGCTGCCAAGGCAAGCGCACCCATCACCACGGCTACACCTTCTGCTATGCAAGTGACGAGGCGGAATCTGACAGCGAAGAAACACCCGCAGCACCCACAAAAAAACGTAAAATGTTTTAAAACAAATTAATTAATCATTTCTCTAATTTCTGCTAAACTATTTTTTTGAACGTGCTAATATAAACTTCGGTAAGCACATACAAATGTTCCCACTACCCAATCCTAAAAAAAAGTCAATTACCAAATGGCAAGGTACTCACATCACCAGAAAGGGCACACTCGAAGGATTTGTGGTAGTTTACCCTGCTGAGGTTTCCGAAGACAAAATATCAAAGGCTCTGATGAAACCAAAACATACGTTTATACTAAAACATGGTGGTACATTTAAATACGCTTACAATGATGGATTTTTCAAAGAGATTCCAGACAAGTGGTATGGAAAAGCTTTTTTGAGAATAGAAGATGTACCAAGCGACAATTTAGTGACAATACAACTCAGTGGCAAATTTATAGAAGTCCCTTTCTTACCACAAGCGCTTTACCTTAGAAAAACAAGTACAAAGAGACGTAAAAAGACGCATAAAATTATTAAAAACGTTTATCCTACATGGAAAAACGCAAATGGTAAAACAATTCATTTCAAAGTGGCAGAACATTTCAAAGACATTTTTGAAAAGGCAGATGCACAAGAACTCACATTACAGGATCCATTTGCTGGGTACTCGAGTTTAGAAGATCTTCAAGCAAGCCAAACTGGACGCCAGGCGTTCAAAACAGTAGCCGGGTTTGTCTACTACCACTGTAGAGATAATCTAGGTTATCCTATTACGCGTTAATCCGCAAAAGGTTTTCTTTACGAGTTATTTTACTCATTTTTACTTTGCAAAAAACACACGTATCGGGCATGAAGCAGTCCTCGTGAACAACCTTAGTGCCACAGACACAACGGCAAATCTGAACAATGTGTTTCTTCTTTGTACAGTCGAAAGCTTTGCCACAGGAGTGACAAAATAGCTCAACATTAAAAGGATCTGCCAATGGAGGTGGCTTTTTCTCTTTTACATGTTTCTCTACCATTTTCATAAACTTTTTAGGCCCACCATGATCTGCAAACCACCGCGCGCCAGCCTTACTCTCAAAAGCATAATAAACGTTTGGATCCTGAAACCAATTGTGAATTTGCAAAATTGAGCCATGATCACATTCTTGCATGAGCCGTTCTCCATGTTGCAAATTATCCAGAGTACTACGGTCGGGACGGAAACCCAACATTATTCATACATTTATTCATCAGAGGCAAGTACACCATTTTGTGCAATAGTATCCATAAGCGTCTCTACACGGGCTAGGTAAGTTACATCCATTTCATACGTCTTTTTTAACGACTCAAGTCCTTTTATCGAGTTTTGAACCTGCTCACGCATGCCAGGATGCTCTAAATTGGCAAGAGCTGCTGTGTAGACGTCGCGAATCCTACCAAAGTCGCTTCTACGAGTTGCACCGTTGATCCAGCGAAAAAAAAATTCAGGTAGGAAACGGTTCTCGTACACACGAAAATGTCTTTGGCGGGTATGTAAGCGCTGGTAAGGTTCTAAAACGGAAATGACACGCAGGTTGACTAGGAGATCCTCCATTTGAAAATTTGTTTGCTTGGCTTATAGTATTTTTATCGAGCAGGTATAAACCTCGAGACTGCCTCCAAAAAATGAATCTTGCTCTCTTCAAGAAGCACACGGCTTCTAGAAAGCCCATATGTAAACCGTTACAGACAGGAGAACTGGACGTGTCGTTTCCTAAGGATATTGGAGAATGCGAAAAGGGCAACCTTGCAATGATAAGTGGAGAAGTGATTTTTGCTGACTTTGACTCACACAACCAATATATACGTCTTCGCACAAATGCATCACCAGAACTCATACAGTCTTGGAGCGGCTACCTACCACAAGATAATGACATACGCCTGTCCCGCTTCAAGACAGACTACGGTGGCATGCCAGCACTTGAAATACGCATATGGGAACATAAGGACGGAAAATACGTCAAATACAAAAATAAACTGAGAAACGGCGACAAGGTAAAATGCGCGGCTGTACCTGTTAAAAGTAAGGGTAAAATATACACAAACCTTGGCAGAGACATCATTATTGTGCAAAAGTCTCGAAAGAAGAAAAGAAAGGTGGTGTATTTCAGTGACAATGAAGATTAATAAATGAATGTTTTGTTTTATTTTATATTATTTATGCCTTCTGCACAAGCATGCTGGCTGTACGACAAACAAGCTACCGTTGATAAAATCCAACAAAATTTAGCTGTGCAGCATAGGAAATCTGTGGACAGGCAATATTTTGCAGACGAAATGCAAAAGATGCCCAGAATCTTCAGCTGGGCTGTACACCAGATAGGAATTGAGAACTCGTTTCGCAGTTGCGACGCGAATCAAGATGGAACTATAACTCTTCAAGAGATGCGAGAAACGTCTACTTGCTTAGATTCTTGCTTTAAACTGTCCGTGATTAATCTTGCAATTTGAAACTTATGGTGTACTTACTTGGATGCTATTTTGGAAAGGATGTCAGACCAAGCATTGATATGGCTACAAATAGCACTTCTAACTCTCGAGGAGTATTTCACCATCAACGGGAATGATTGACGTAAGAAAATCACGACACGTATCTTTGTCTGCTTCAATTTTAACAGCTAGGATTTGCTTCTTGTCTTTACTACGCACCCACTCGATAGGGTATTCTCTGAGAAAAGCAGCAGTTTTTGCATCCACAATAATGTCATCAAAATGATGCATTTCAAAGTCTTTGGGGGGGTTAGGTACTAAAGAGAAGAACTGGAACTCTTCGCAGCCATTGAATACAATCTTACGAGTGCTACAAGCGTTTAGAAGTATCATTTTATAAAAAAAATATTTGCCTTTATACTATATCATTATCCTTTAATTGTCTGCAAAAGCTTCAAATCTGTAACATGCAACGTCTCTCTGCCTCCTGCAATTGCAATCAAGTTTGCATGATTAAACATCTCAGTTACATAACTTTCAGCATCCGCTTGAAGTGCATCCAACGCATCACGACGGAAACGAATGTCTCCAGCTCCCTGATCACTTGCAATTTTTTTAATAAGACGATGAAAAGGCGCAGTTGGAATAAGATTCCTCGTACTAGCTTGTTCCGATCGAATTTCACGAAGCGCCTTTGACCGAAGACGAATTGCTTTCTTTTTTGGTACTTGCTGAGAGGCGGGGATCATTTTCTTAACTTTAATGACATGGAAATACCCCCTCGATTTTGTTTTGAAAATAACTTTTCTGCAACCTAACGCAGGGGAGGATGATTGTATGAAATCCCCTCACCCAGGCGCGTGCGACCATTTTCCTGCTGACACACTCGTGTATCAAGCCCCTCGATGTACTCCTTCACACGCACTGCCTCACCAACAGGAGTCCAGTTATTGAAGTCGTTTACTGCTTTGTGTGTCTCACGCACAAAATCATTATCCGGAATAGCTAGTGTAAACGCCTCACCTGCTTCATCAGGAACAATAAAATCACGCATCTCAGGATGAATGCCAACACAATCATCCTCATCAATATCAAAAGCTGCATCTCCTACAGGAGCCACACCAACTTCATCCAATCGAGCAAAAGTACTGTCCGTTAAAGGCCTAAATCCAAGACAGCGAAAAGCACCTATGACATTTGCATGCAAGGCAGTCACTATGTGACGCTGAACACAACCTCTTGGAATTTCAAAGACATGCTCAGAGTAAGTCCAAACATTCCCATCGCCCTGCTCGATATAATAGACATCTATAGTATCATCTGCAACAGCAACGACCTCACCATACCAAATCTGATCTCCTTCGGCATAGACCGTCACATAATCACCAGGAACCATTTAATAAAAAATAATCTTCTTAAATACCTTCTAAATTTTAATTGCCTGCCTCTGCATCGTCTGCATACACTGTTCCTTCGCTAAGAAACTCCTCCAGTATCTGCAAATAGGTTTTATCTCCTATTTTTACTCTTCCAATATACGCCATCGCCCTGTCAAAATTACGATCTTTCTGCAAACAAAATTTAAATATCTCTTTCAAAAATTCATCTCTTTGCAACACAAAGTCACCAACAACACGCTCTGTCTGTACTATTAGCGAGGGAAATGACTTTACCAAAGTGGCTATAATCTCACCAAACCGATCATTTATCTTCTCCATTTCATCCGGATAAGTTTCTGGTTCTCGCAACACTCTAATTACCGCCACACTTAGTGAATCTAGAAAATCAGCAGGAAATTCTCGCAATATCAAAGAAACAGCTGCCGCACCCCCTACAAGCGCGGGAGTTCCAACAATAGATAGCCCAGAACTTGATGAACTACATGAACTTGACTGAGCATCACCACGATAAAATTCCAGAACACGAAGTTGATCTTCATAGTCTACAATATCCTTCGATTTGTCTATTATGCTTTGATCATGAACAGATAATTCGTTTGAATTCCTCGCAGTCCAAACGTAATCGTCTAAAGTAGAGAGTATATCATCATTCTCTGTTAAATTCTTCAACTCTTTGGGGAATACAATGTTAGCAGTCAACTGTCTAAATTCTACCAAACTATTTGTTTCAACGATAGACTGCCTCACCACTTCTACATACAGACCCACAAGTTTTTTGAAGTCTCGAACTAACAGATCATTGTTACTTGCGGTTTCGATCAAATTTGCAAAGTTTTTCTGCAATTTTTTACTGTAAAACCCTGGTGAAACCCTGTCGTCAACCGCAGAAGCAACAGCCATGTCTAAAATATCAGATTTGGCTTTCATGCAAATTTCCAGCTTCCTTCTAATACTTTCTTCAATCTCATTTTCCTCCGTAGCGTCAGAAGCATAGTTATCTAGAATTTCCATGAGACCTCTATTGCCCCTTGTCAAATCCTCATTGATCTGATTTCTAATAGCTTCTTTCTCTTGTTTTCCTTTTATTTTAAAAGCTTCTTTTCTAGCCTTAATTTCCGCTTTAAATTGGTCTAAGCGTGTTCGGTCTAAGCGTGTATCGGAATCGAACGAATCTGAATCGGACGAATCTGAATCGGACGAATCTGAATCGGACGAATCTGAATCGGACGAATCTGAATCGGACGAATCTGAATCGGACGAATCTGAATCGGACGAATCTGAATCGGACGATATTGTGACAAATCTTCGCGGTCCTCTCGTTTGTGGTGTTTTCAAAGTAAAGAAATCAAAATCGGAATCCTCAGAATCGGATTCTAGAAGCGATTTGTTTTTCTTCCGAAGTGTTCGAAGTGTTCTCCAGTTAGAAAGTGTTTGCTTCTTCTGAAGTTTTCTCCGTATACTTGCATTATCAAGTCTTTCCTTCTTCCAATTCAGAACATTTATTACCAGCAACTTACGCTCGTCTTCTGAAAAATTATAACCAACAAACTTATCGTCTTTTTCCTGCGCTTGCACAATCTGCTTAACTGTTTCTTCCTTGTTTTTCTGTGCGCGAGCCATCCAGTTACTACCCGCTTCTACATGTATTTTGGTTAGTATTCTCATTTGATAGTCAATTTCGTTTTCTGCTTTGAGTTCGTCAATGTCAATAATGTTGCCATATCTCTCAAACAGCTCATCCGCACGCGACAATCCGGAGCTTGAACTGGAACTTGAACTGGAGCTTGAACTGGAACTTGAACTGGAGCTTGAACTGGAACTTGACAAACTAGACTGTTGAAAAAGAAATTGATTTAACATTCGAAGTAAGTCTTTACGAATTTCCTCAGAATCGGGATTCATACGCATCGAGCTCTTCTGCTTTTCTATTTCTTGTTTTATTTCTTCTTCAGTCTGATTTTTCCAATGGTTTCCGTATTCTGTTAAAAAGCTTCTGTTAAACTCAATAACCTCACTCTTTTGAGCTACACTTCTTTGAAAAAGAAAAGCAGTAATATAAACGTCCATCGCATTACCCATCTGATCATTAGTTATAGTGAGGTCTACAACATCAGAACTCAAAGTCGAATTCGTAAATTCAAAATATTGCAACCAAGCATCTCCGAATGTCTCCACGTAATTTGTTTTGTCTTTATCATTTATATATTTCTCAAATAATTCCCTGGGAACCTGAATTTTCTTTTGCTTCCGCAAATCAGTTTTGTTGATAATTAATGTTGCCGTGAGAAATTGTTTTATTTCCTCATCAGAATGTGGGAAGACTTCAGATTTAAACTGCTTAGCAAGCCATTTAAAAAGACTAGTAATCCGAATTCCATAATTTTTTGGAGCTGACGTTTTCATTTGAAGTTTGAGTACACCCAATTCATTCATCATTTTCGTATATGCTGCATTCTTTTGATCATCCCAATTCATATTGGAAGGGTTAACTTCGGGAAAAATGTTGTCCAATTCTGATATTATTTGATTAATAAACTGTATAACCCATGTTGGCTTTCTCTCAACTGGTTTTGGTTTTCTCCGCTCACGTGGCTTAAAATGATCCGTTGTTGTAATGAAGAGTTCCATTTCAGAAAGAAATTGCAGAACGCTTAGTTTTTTGCGTTTAAACTCCTTTGCCTCAATTAAAAATTCATTTCGAGTCATAAAACGTTTCCAACGTTTCCTTTTTCTTCCAATGACATTACCAGGGTCTACTTCCGTAGAAAGATTATCTAGTCGCCTGTACTTTTCCTCATCAGACATTTCCTCTTCATCATTTACCTTTGCTGAAGTCTCACTATCAATACTTGCTTGAGGAACTAATTCAGAAGCAGAACCTGTTTCAGACCGCGTGCGCGCGCGTTTATTACGAAGTGGATTCTTCATGTCCCATAGATTTAGTTTCAGAGCTTCGACATTTTTACGCAACTTTTTTACTTGATCTAACTCAGCTGGGTCTTTATTTTGCAATAAATCTTGCTCCCTCTGTGTTTTAGTTTTCCAACTTGGGTTTGATATCATTTCCCCCAAACGATCTACAACACTTTTCAAAGTAGAAAAATTTCGAACGTCTTTTTTTAAATTACTAATGCGCAGAATCATTCGATTTTGTACTTTCATTGACTTCCTATCTCCTCGGAAGGCTATGACATCAATAACATCTTCTCTTTGACCGATGGTCCTTAGTTTTTGTGTAAGTACTCCCAATTCATCTAAAAGTTTAGTAAATTGGGTTTTGTCAACTTGTGCCTTTTCTTGTTCTGCTACTGCTCGCAACTGTGACCTTAAACGGGGATTTTTTTCTATAGAAGCTTTAAGTTTTGTTTCTATTGCTTCATACTTGTTTTTTTGCATTTTTAAACGAATTTGTTCGAGATGTTTTTTGAAACTTTGAATTGCTGCTTCAAGTTTTTCAATATGCTGTTTAAAATCAGACTGAATTTCAAAAATAGCTTCGAAACCAATTTCAGAAGCCTCAATTTTTGGGTCACCGTTTTTGCCTTCAAGATTATCTAACTTACTCTGAGCAATAACGTATATTTCAGCGACTGCCGCGTCTGTAATACGACCTGTGTCAAGTAAGTTGCCGTGTAATCTCATTGCCAACATCTGTACGTCATCGCGGGTTTTACATTTATGAAACTTTTTTACAAGTTTTGCATCCCAAAGTAGTTTAGCTTTATACTCCCTTGCCCTGTTTTCATTTGTAAACTTTTTTTGTCCCTCCTTTGTTTCAATTAAAAAAACTCGTTTTTTAACAAAGCATCTTACAAGATATTTTAAAATGTCACGTAAGGCTAATCGAAGCACTTTAAAATTAGTCACAAGCGGAGTGTTCAATACTCTCACAATTCGAGATATGGTTGTGCACGAATAAATTTTACTAACGTCTGGAAGATGTACAGTGCCTTTGGATATTGTGCCTTTAAGAGTTTTGACAAACATCTCATTCGAAGCCCATTCCCTATCTCTGAACTTGTATTGTACAGCCAGAATCAAATGGTTGAATTTGGCATTCGTTTGAAGATCGCTTCTTGGGCGCCCTGTGTTTATAGCTACATCAATCAAAAATATTAGTCGGACATATCTCAAGTATTGTAGTTTTTCGTCCCATCCTGCTTTAAGATGATTACGGCCTAGTAGTATATTTGGTGCATCATTGCCTTTCCTACTAATTAAAGACACATATTGTACAAACTCTGCTCCAATATCTTGATTATTCTTCAGAAGACTCTTTATTTTTTGTTTTTTTGGCGCAGGTATTTTGCTGAGAACCGATTGAGCAGCAAGTACTATAAGTGCCATGTCGTTCTTTTGTTTTTGTACTGTTGTCAGGTTTGCATACTTAAATAAAATTCTGAAAAAATCTGTCAAAGAGAAGCACCAGTTATATTTTGGCAGATATTCTACTCCAGTTTTTTTCTTTGTATATCCCAAGTTTTTTTTAAACAGCTTTTCTTTGTCTTCTGTGGTAAAGCGTGCAAGTCTCGTTCTTTCCTCCTTATCTGGTGTGAGCTTCAGCATTGATGCTTTCAACTCAAAAGCTTTGTGCATCAGGTTAAATATTTTAACTTGGTAATTTTGGACAGTTGTATACTTTTCAAACTCGGTGCCACCTTGCCTGGAAGTAGCACCATACGGGTTTGCAAACACAACAAACCATTCGTCACCAATAAAATTAACACTTGTAAGGTTTTTGTCAATAGTCCAACCAATGCATTCCAAACCATCCTGGATATATTCATCTGCAAGCGTTGGTTGCTTATCTAGAGTTTGCCTAGAAATCGCAACTTCGTAATGTTTCTTTGCAGTCACTTCACCCGTACTCACTCCGATAGTCTTCAGTTGTTCTACCCTGTCCTCAACCTTAAAAGACTGTTTAAGTAACAATGTATTATCTAATTGTTTGGAATTAAACCGTTTGTCACAAAAATCTTTTTCATCTTTTTTACTCTGTGTGGTTACTGCAGTTCTTGATACAGTATGCTTACCAAAGAACGTATTAAGTGACACATATTTATTAAACAAACCATCGTCATTTCTACCAACATCCAAAAAACAGATATCACCCGTTAATGTTGTCATACGACGAAAGTAAAGTGTGTTTATTTTTTGCTTGCTAGTATGAATCTTCATCCAATATCTTTGTGTCATTTGAGAAGCTCGAGCATCTCTATCGATATACGAAAACTGAACCATGCTCGGATCACCAAGCACGTGTTCATCTTCTAACAACGAACGAAGCATTAGTGTCAGAAAACCATCAATAAAACTGCCCTCGTGAAAACCTGCAACAGCAAGAATGACAACTTTTGCCATAAAATTCATGTAAGCATGAGTATCAGTCACTTCTTTTACTTTCTTATACTCTTTTTCATACCACTCAGTAAAGCATTTCGTCAGCTTATTAGACCTCATAAGGCGATTTCTTTGCATTGCAATATATTTTTGTTCAGGGTTACGGATAATCTTCGTTTGAAATTCTTTCTTTGTTTTACACACCTCAGCATCATAGTATTTAATAGCGCCAAAAAACCCCTGTTGGTTTATGCCTTGCACATTAAGACCATGTTTATGTTTACACTCGGGGTAAAATTTCAACAGAATCTTAGCACAAAATTCTGCCTTGTCTTCACCAACAACTTTTAAGTATGTGTTAAGCATGCCACCCCATTGTATCAAATTTTTCATATAAAATGATTTCTCAGAAGACGAATCTGTTGCCTTTTCCAAAATATACGAATTTTTCTCTATTAATACGTCTACAAAAGTCTCTAGTATTTCGCGACGTTTTAACAAATCTGAACTATCTTGTAAGTTATTCATTAATTTAACGCATTCGGGAGTGAAACACGAGGTTGAATTAGTTTCTGGAAAAATATTATTAACTTCGGTTCCCAACTTAAAGTCTCCAGTACACACACTATTTGACCATGTTTCAAACAAACCTAGAAATTCATTCTTCAGTTCTGGTACCATGCGTACATTGGATAGAGTATTTCTTTTTTGATTAGTACACATTGCAGCCACAAGGTAAAACATTTCTTTGAACTTCTCTAGAGTGCGAATTTCTCTCATATATTTCTTGTACATTTGAAAAACTCTCTTGTCGCACTCCAAATGAATTCGTAAACCAAGTTTTTTTTCGATGCAATTTTGCATTAACATCAAACAATCGAATATTGAGCCTGGGTGCTTCTCTGGTTCTGAATGAAGTTTCAGTCGCTCACTCAATTCAAGATAATCAAACATTCGTTTAATTTCCAATACACACTCCGTATCATTATCGAGTTTGACCTCAACCTCACCAACAACAATCATAGCCTTTTTTTCTGCCTGTCTTATCTTGTTATTTAATGCCTCGTCGAAGTATTCCATTTCACGTAATATACCCCGAATCGACACAAACATAAACAAGTCAGAAAGCTCTGGTTGCGCATTAACAAAGTCATCTCTCATGAAATCATCAAATTCTAGTGACGATGGAGGATAAGTTTGACAGGGCTCCGTTTTAGAATGTTCCTTCCGCGAACGCCACAGTTTTGCATAAAAATTACGCCCTGCCCTCAGCATCATCATTTTTATGCGGTCTTTAATATCGTCTGCAGTGTAAGCCATCACTGAACCCAATGCTGTTCTTAATTTACTGCTCCAAAAATTTATTTGTTGTTTATCAAGCCGCTTCAAAATGTCATAAAATTGACCATATTGAAGCTGCTGCTGATCAGGATCCCAATACACATTACGATAGTCATCGAATGTGCTATATTTGTCGGCTTTTCCCAAATATTTAGGAGTTTTGAATTTTGAAGATGCAGTGCTTTCATTAAATGTAATAATCAATTTGAGGTCATTGCTTCCACTTTGATCAATTACATCGTTGCTGCTATCCCACAAAATGTAATTTAAGTTTATCAAACTTGAACGACCATAGCTTTTATTTGGATCTACTGCATTTACAGCAGTTCTCATAAGAAGCATTACATTATATTGAAAATTATCTTCTCCTAGGTATTTACCTGCTGCGTCTTGACCTTGAATGAGCAGTTTATTTGTCTCAAAACACGGTTTTTCAATATTCCAACCCCATTTTTTAAAAATTATTTGAATAATGCGCACTGCTAAATCACCTGATTTTAAATAATTACCAAGTTTTTCAAGCGCAAGTAGCGTTTTTACTGCATCTACCATATCAGCAAAAATCTCTTTAGCCCCGAGGAATTTAAGCTGGGATTGTGAAGCTGGTCCTAAAATCTTAGTAGCGTCATTATAAATGTTTTTCAATCGGAGTGTTTCTTGATTCACTTTTAGATGTTGAGGGTTTGTTAATTTTTCAAGTTTGTCATAAAATGTATCCTTGACAGTTTCTCCCTGCTCCCGGTCTGGATCAAGATCAGACCAATCAGCAGGTAAGCCTTTACTAATATCAAAAGACCTCAACAGATCGACTTCCGACAAAAAACTCAAGATATTGAATATTGTTACACCATTCAATTCCTGGTTCAAAACGTTTAAATCGTCTTGTTTGTTTCGTATATGTTCCTCTATTTTTTCTTTCTTCTTGATGTTTTCCGGTGTATCGTTTTGAATATTCTTCAGCGTTTCGATATAACTGTTAAGGGCGTTCCATTCTTTTTTCATCTGTAAAAGTATACTCTGTTTCGATGCAAGTTCTCTAACCTGTTTTTGAATGTTTTCGACTTGTTCTTGCGCATTATCTCTAGTACCTGGCTCACCAAATAGTGTTATCTCTTGCCATCGTTTTAACTGCTGTAGCAGATTCGATTCCGGATTTTGTTCTGGTTCAATATATGCATCTCCATCAGCATCTCCTTTTCCAAGTTTTTCTTCAATCTGCTTTAAGTCCACTCTTGTTCTTGCTAGTGAATACTGCGGGCCCGAGGACATGTCCTCTACTAGCGCATCAATAATAGTTTCTGTATACATTTCTAACTTTTTCGTCTTTTCAAAAATCCTAAGAAAATTGTCTGAATATTTTTTCGGAACTTCTTTCTCTACAATAGTTTTTCTGCACTTTTTTAGTTTGTCTTCTTCTAGCAAACGTTGTGAATCAAGTCTCACCACCATATGATCAAAAACTTCACTGTTTCTGACTTGGTTTTTAAAGTTTACGAACAAATCTGTCAATTCGTTAGAATCGAGGGTGAACGAAATGTTTGTAAGTAGTTTTCGATACATTAGATTCTTCTCATCTAGTATTGATGAAAGCACATGCCGAACCCCATTACATTCGAAAGTATGCTTGGAGCTCGGCAGCTCTGCATTGGCTTGTATTGGCAATGACTGCGCCGAGTCATTGGTTTGAGATGAACTTGAGCTAGAGCTCGAACTTGCTTCACTATCTGAATCTTCCTGTTCTTTTTGGTCTCGGTATGCAAATCCAAGAGGAATACCCAGTTCGATACTTTCTCCAACTTTCCGATTATGTTCGTAATTCACAATACGCCCAATTAAATTTCGAAGTTTTGTCATATCAAAAGACGTTGATCTAATTTTGTTGTTTATTTGATTGATTTTTTGGTTAACAGCTGTACGAACGTCTGCGGGTTCATCTTTTGGAAAATCAAACAACGTATCTTTCCACACTAAATTTTTACTTTGTGTGAGATATTGACACAGCATTTCCAACATGGGCTGCTCAGCCATTTCATTAAGACGTGCATGTATTTATACAAACCAGAGACACAAAAAAATGAGCGCATTGGACCAATTAATTTTGCAGTACCGTGAGAAAAATAATATTCAAAAGTCACGCAAACGCCAACGCGACTCTGATAATACATTGGTAGCCGGAAGAACTACAAAGGGTAAAACAGAAAAAGGCACTGGAGACGTAAATCATATTGTTTGCAACACACCCGCAAGTTGTGAACACCATAATTTTTTACAAAACGACGTATAGAATATTTTTTTTTAAAAAGGTGCCCGTCTAAAAACACGAAACACCGTATTATACAAAACAACATCTAGAATATTTTTTTTAAAAAAAGGTGCCTCTCTAAAAACACGAAACACCGTATTATACAAAACAACATATAGAATATTTTTTTTAAAAAAGGTGCCCCTCTAAAAACACGAAACACCATATTATAGCAATCGACAAGTAAAATGCATATTAGGGGGTAAACTTAAAAGGATTTTTTGGTTTTTTTATTTTTTTTTATTTTTTTCTTATATATATTTATTTTATTGCCAATTCTTCATGTCGTTTCGTATAATGCGGTGTTTCGTGTTTTTAGAGGGGCACCTTTTTTAAAAAAAATATTTAGCATGTCGTTTTGTATAATACGGTGTTTCGTGATTTTAGAGGGGCACCTTTTTAAAAAAAAATATTCTATACGTCGTTTTCTAAAAAATTATGGTGTATTTTTGCTGCTCTAGATTTGTTAGAAAAATGGACAGTGTCAAGTTGAAAGACGCTCCGCGT
>Ga0209119_1000311_pt1 | contig 49550 bp, 45 predicted proteins | sample COG_03_FD_184747 | JGI IMG/M metagenome (GOLD analysis project Ga0209119, IMG submission 184747) | Pelagic Microbial community sample from North Sea - COGITO 998_met_03 (SPAdes) (version 2) | ecosystem: Environmental > Aquatic > Marine > Neritic zone/Coastal water | place: Helgoland, sampling...
GGCCCCACTACAAGACATTAGCAGCATTGCCAAGCCTGAAAGCAGGAGAACAAACCGTGCTGATGAAAGAAGCCATTGTCAAATACTTTTCTTCCGAAGCAACCCAATAACAGGTCTCGTACACCCTGTTTTTAAGGACTATTACTCTTTTTCTTTTGCGTTGAGACACTTTTCTCTAAAACAAAGAAGAGCTTGCTTTTTTTCACCCCGACCATCTCGGAGCGTCCATCGTCTTAGAAGGTCTCAAGAAAACTACCAATCTTTTTGGTCAGCCAGTTTGCAGGCATAAAAAATAATTCTCGCCAAGTCTAAAATCTTCAGACCCCTGATCAAAGAACTTAAAAAACGCCGCTAAAAATGCAAAAAGGCATTTTCAAGATGCAGCAATTTCTTTCTGTTTTTTTGGAGAAGGACAGCCACCACGTCAAATCGCACCTCGTGGTCTAGATTTCTAGAAATTACATATTGATTGGCAGCCATCACCAAAAGTTTTATCTTCTTGGAAGAGATGAAATTTTGTGGGTCCCCAAAAACATTTGTAGAACGTGTCTTTACTTCCACTACGACCAAGACATCATCTTTGGTGGCTAAGATGTCGATTTCGGCTTTTAAGTAGCGCCAATTGCGTTCCAAAATGGTGTACCCTTTTTGTTGCAACAGGGCCACAGCCAGCTTTTCGCCAAGAACACCCAATTCGTTGTGTGTAGCCATTTTTAGACCAGAAGTTACAAAACAAAAGCAATCCTTTCTAATAAAGAACGTGATTTGTACGGTTTCAGTCGACAAATTTGAGAAGGACCTGATCTGAAGTAGCATCAATTTCGACATTACGTCCCATAAAGAGTGCCCGATTTTCCGGATCATGACCAGCAGGTACGTCAAAAATCACAGGATAGGAAGTGTCTTCGACCACCTCCAAGATCAACTCCTCTACAAGTTGTCCGTAAGCGGGATCGTTTTTTTTGATTTGGGACATGCCTCCCACCAACAAAGCTTTGCAGTTTTTTAAGGCGTCGGCTCTTTTCAAAGAGCGCAGAAGGCGGTCGATGTGGTATTTGTATTCCCCAATCTCTTCGAGAAACAAAATTTTTCCTTGAGTAAGCACCTCAGAATCACTTCCCAAAAGACCTTCGAGAAGCGTCAAGTTTCCGCCGACCAAAACACCAGAAACACGGCCTTTTCTATTGTGAGGAGAACTTGGAAAGGCATAAGTGATTTCTTCTCCGAACAAAGCCTTCTTTAAAGAGGCAACACTTTCTTGTCTTTCCAGTTCGGGAAACTCCATGTTCACAGGCATCATCGCATGAAGGGTCTCAAAACCCAAATTGTGGAGGTGGCTGTGGAGCACCGTGATGTCCGAGTAGCCGATTATCCATTTGGGAGATTTTCGAAAGGCTTCAAAATTTAAATCGTCCACAATGCGCACAGTTCCATAACCACCACGCGCACACCAAATTGCTTTGACCTCAGGGAGGTCCAAGGCCCATTGTACAGCTTCCAAACGCGCTGTGTCTGTACCTGCAAAATGAGCGTGTTTTTCAAAAACAGAAGGACTCAAAAGCACTTGCAAACCCCAACTTTCTGCCAAGGCGACGGCTTGCAGAATGCTGGCTTCATTCTTGATTACCCCCGCAGGAGCTACAATCGCGAGGGTGTCCCCTTTTTGGAGAGATTCAGGTCGGAGAAAGTGTGTTGTTTGTGCCATGGCGAGTTGGATCCCTAAAAGAGATGTGAGAAGTAGCTTCAATGTTTTTGTTTTTAACAAAAATACAATTTATTCTTTGCAAGTCTTTCCTATTTTGAAAACCAATGAAAGTGATAAAAAACCAACATTATTCCGTAACTTTGCAGTCATAAATTTATCGAATGAGTCATCCCAAAAGAGTAACCATTACTGCCGCATTGCCTTATACGAATGGACCGGTACACATCGGACATTTGGCAGGGGTCTATGTGCCTGCAGACATCTACGCACGTTATTTGAGAGGAAAGGGAACCGATGTCGCCTTTGTTTGTGGCTCTGACGAGCACGGGGTTCCGATCACCATCACCGCTAAAAAAGAAGGCGTCAGCCCTCAAGATGTAGTGGACAAATACCACGCAATCATCAAAAAATCTTTTGCGGATTTTGGCATTACTTTTGACAACTACTCGCGGACCTCTGCGGCCATACACCACGAGACCGCTTCCGAATATTTCAAAGATTTGAATGCCAAAGGCGCCTTTGTTGAAAAAGTCGACCAACAGTTATACGATGCCGAGGCGCAGCAGTTTCTCGCAGATCGTTTTGTGGTGGGCACCTGTCCCAAATGTGGCAATGAAGAAAGTTACGGCGACCAGTGTGAAAAATGTGGGACCTCTCACAACGCCACAGATTTGATCAATCCAAAGTCAGCAATTACGGGCAATGTGCCAAGCCTAAAAGAAACCAAACACTGGTTTTTGCCTTTGGACCAACACGAAGCCTTTTTAAAAGAATGGATTTTAGAAGGCCATAAAAACGATTGGAAATCCAATGTTTATGGCCAAGTAAAATCATGGATTGACGATGGATTGCGGCCACGAGCCGTCACACGAGATTTGGATTGGGGAATTCCGGTTCCCGCAGCAGGAGGAGAAGGAAAAGTGCTCTATGTGTGGTTTGACGCACCCATCGGATACATTTCGTCTACCAAAGAATGGGCGGCCAGAGAAGGGAAAGACTGGGAGCCTTATTGGAAAGACAAAGACACCAAGTTGGTGCACTTTATTGGAAAAGACAACATCGTCTTTCACTGCATCATTTTTCCAGCCATGCTAAAAGCCCAAGGAGACTATATTTTGCCAGACAACGTTCCGGCAAATGAATTTCTAAACTTGGAAGGAAACAAATTGTCCACCTCAAAAAACTGGGCTGTTTGGCTGCACGAGTATTTGGAAGAGTTTCCAGACAAACAAGATGTTTTGCGCTATGTTTTGACTGCAAGTGCTCCAGAAACCAAAGACAACGATTTTACTTGGAAAGATTTTCAAGCACGCAACAACAACGAGTTGGTGGCTGTTTTTGGAAATTTCATCAACCGCGTGGTCGTACTGACCAACAAATATTATGGAGGTGTCGTTCCGACGCCGACTGTTTTTTCTGAGACAGACGAAGCGGTTTTGGAGCAGATCAAAGCCTATCCACAAAAAATTTCAAAATCAATCGAACGCTATCGTTTTAGAGAAGCCTTGAGCGAATTGATGAATTTTGCTCGATTGGGGAACAAGTACTTGGCCGATGAAGAGCCTTGGAAACAAATCAAAACCAATCCGGAACGCGTTCAAACGATTATGTATGTGGCCTTGCAAATCGCCACCGGACTATCGGTGGTCTGCGAACCCTTTTTGCCTTTTACAGCTCGAAAATTAAAAGACATTTTAAACACTTCCCAAAGCCCCTTGGAATGGAGCGCGATCGAATCCGAAGCGATATTGCTCGCAACAGGCCATCAAATTGGTCAAGCGACTTTGCTCTTTGCCAAAATTGAAGATGCTGAGGTACAACATCAGTTGGACAAACTAGAAGCCACAAAAAAGGCAAACGATATGGAACAAAAAGAAGCAGCTCCCCTGAAAGAGGAAATTACTTTTGAAGACTTTTCCAAAATGGACATTCGTACCGGGACCATTTTAGAAGCCGAGAAAATGCCAAAAGCAAAAAAGTTACTGGTTTTAAAAGTCGATATGGGAGTGGATGTAAGAACCGTTGTCTCGGGGATTGCAGAGAGTTTCAAACCGGAAGAAATCATAGGACAACAAGTGTCTGTTTTGGTCAATCTAGCTCCTAGAAAACTAAGAGGTGTTGAAAGTCAAGGAATGATTTTAATGACCGATACCAAAGATGGAAAATTAGCTTTTGTTCAACCTTCTTCCGAAGGGGTGGACAACGGCGCTCAGATAAGTTGATATATTATGCTAGACATTCAAAAAATAAGAGCGGACTTCCCCATATTGAAAGAACAGGTAAACGGCAAGCCACTGGCGTATTTTGACAATGCTGCCACGAGTCAAACACCGCAAGTTGTGATCGATACTATTGTCGATTACTATTCTCGGTACAATGCCAATATCCATCGCGGGGTTCACACCTTGAGTCAGGTCGCGACCGACGCCTATGAACAGGCGCGTATCAAGTTGCAAAAACATTTCAATGCAAAAGAACCGTATGAAATGATTTTTACTGCGGGAACTACCCACGCCATCAACATCGTTGCGATGGGATTTTCAACGCTTCTCAAAAAAGGAGACGAGGTTCTCGTCTCTGCTTTGGAACACCACTCCAACATTGTCCCATGGCAGATGCTGTGTGAGCGGACAGGAGCCTTGCTAAGAGTAATTCCTATGAATGCGCAAGGAGAATTGTTGATGGACGCCTATGCGTCCTTGTTGAGTTCAAAGACCAAACTGGTTTTTGTGAATCATATTTCCAATGCTTTGGGGACCATCAACCCCATTGAAGAAATCATTGAAAAAGCACATGCCATAGGTGCTGCTGTTTTGATAGACGGCGCCCAAGCATGTCCACATATCAAGCCAGACGTACAAGCTTTGGACGCTGATTTTTATGTGGCTTCTGCCCATAAAATATGTGGCCCAACGGGGGTTGGAATTTTGTATGGAAAAGAAGCTTGGTTGCAACAGCTTCCGCCCTACCAAGGAGGGGGTGAGATGATTGAAACAGTGACTTTTGAAAAAACGACGTATGCAGGCTTGCCTCATAAATTTGAAGCAGGAACGCCCAACATTGCAGGTGGAATTGCCACGGGAGCTGCCGTCGATTATATGAACAGCATTGGTTTGGAAAATATTGCGGCTTACGAACAAGAATTGTTGGTCTATGGCACCGAAAAATTGTCTGAAATTCAAGGATTGCGCATTTATGGAACGGCGGCCAAGAAGGCGGCGGTCATTTCTTTCAACCTAGAGGGCATCCACCCCTTTGACGTGGGAAGTATTTTGGACAAATTGGGCGTTGCTGTTCGAACCGGACACCATTGTACACAGCCGATTATGGACTTTTACCAAATTCCTGGAACGGTGCGGGCTTCTTTTGCCTTTTACAATACCAAAGAGGAGATCGATGTATTGGTCGCTGCTGTAAAAAAAGCACAAAAGATGTTGTTATAGTTTATTCATTATAGCGCATTCAAAAAAAGAAAACGCCTAAAAATTAATTTAGACGTTTTCAAAGTAAAAAACTACAGGTAAAGATTAATCTTCTAATGTTATTGTAACGGGATCACTTGTTACAGAGTCGGCACCATCACTTAAGTGTAATTAATCAAACGGAAATAATGAAGTAAAATGAATTACAGTGCAGTACTTTTACTCAACGGAGACAAAAGAATTGGTGTCTCCATCAAAAACAACTAGAGAATAGCTTAGGTTCACTTCACCGTTTTCATCGAAAGACAAGATGCCGGATAGCCCATCATACTCTTGGATGGCGTAAATAGCATCTCGAATCGCCTTGGTGTTGGTTTCATCACCTACCTCTTGCAATACCTCTTTGAGTATATTATTTCTATCCACGGTTGTTGCCGCGTAGCTATATAGTTTAAGTTCTTCACCATATTCGAATTCGAATTTGGCAATAAAATCATCAAGTGATTGACTTGATGGAGGAATGAAATTGGCACTCACACAATTCCAAGCTTCGTATTGCTCTTTGTAATCACTCGTGATCAATTCGTCAAGTGCAAGTATTTCATTTCCAAAAACGTCTTTGTCCCATCCTGCAGCATCCAATGCTTCTGCCATGAGTCTGATCTTGGCAGTTGTTTGTGGCATGAGTAATATGGCATCTACATTTAACTCCTGAATTTCCGCTACCATAGTGGTGAAATCAGTTAGGGAGCTTGGGAAACTTTTATTTTCGGCGCTTCCAGAATAGGTTTTTAGAAAACCTGCCGTTATGCCTTGAGCATATTCAGTCTGTTCGGTAAGAATACCGATATTGGAGAAATTAGCATTGGCATAATGGCTAAGCACTGTTCCTGAAGTCTCGTCGGATGGAAACACACGAAACACAAAATCACCAGAGTTTTTGATTTGCGTGTTTGAGGATGAGGAGGTAAAAAGAATCACCTCATTCTCTTCGGCAGGACCAGCAGCAGCTAGCGTAGATCCTGAGCAGGAATCCCCAAAAATTATCCTGACGCCATTGTCAATCAGCTCCTGAGCTTTCGTTTTGGCCAGTGCAGGGTCACATTTGGTGTCATGCCATATAACATCTACTTGCCGGCCGTTGATGCCGCCGTTGGCGTTGATTTCGTCGAAAATGAGGTCTGTAACTAATTTATCCATCCTCCCGTATAAAGCGGCATCTCCAGATAGGGGTGCAATACCTCCAATTAGGATGTCTTTGTTTATAGGAGTGTCGTCAGAATCCTCAGAACAAGCAGGAGTTAATGAGCTAATGCAAACGAATAAGTACAGAAGTTTAGCCTTTTTTGAAAACAGCATACGTTTATTTTTTGTTAGAATTAATTTTAAATGTTGTGTGGGGATTATGAAGTTATTAAGATTCTATTATATAAACAAATATTTATATACAAACAAAGTTGCTTAGACAGTAGTTAGTTTGAAAACACTAGGGGTTTTAGAGTTGAAAACAACCCTTGAATTGGGTGCTTTTTTTCCTGTCAAAACTTTCTTGAATAGTGGAGTCGATGGAGAGAAGCAAAGAACTATTTAGACTGACAAGGCCATAGCAAATTAAAAAGGCAGGGATGAGAAAGAATTAGAAATTGAATTTTTTATGTGTCAATGAGTTAACAGAGGTTTTTTTGTGCATTTAGGGTTAAGAAGCATCAAAGGAACAGCAGGGCAATTTTAGACTTTAAGATTTATTTTTTCTAAAAAAGTTGTTTTTATTCCATAAGGAAAAATTAATGAATAGTCATCTCAGAAAAACACCAAAAGATGGCTGTGCCATCATTTTCTTCCAAAGTCTGCGGGAATTTCTCCCCATGCTTTGGTTTCCCACTTTAGGACGGGGTTCTTATAGGTGTTTTCTTTGAGCCATTTTTCGGCCCTGCGCACCATTTCAAACAAGACCTTTGTGTCTTGGTTTTGTAGGAGTTTGGTTTTGCACTTTCTTTGACGCACCCATGAAATGGCAATTCTAGAATCAGAATAGATTGGTAATAGTGGCTGTTTTTTAGTTTGCAACCAAGCAAGCCCATGTACGAGGGCTAGAAATTCACCAACATTATTGGTTCCTGATTTGTAAGGCCCCTGAATAAATAACTGAGTAGCGGTGCTTGTTGCAACGCCTCGGTATTCCATCAGTCCAGGGTTTCCACTACAAGCAGCATCTACAGCAATGCTGTTAAGAATGGGTTTTCCGTAGGCTTTTTTTTCTTCGGCAGACAATTCCTTTTTCTTTGTACTGGTCCCCTTGTACTCTTCATAGGTTCCTTTGAAGGCCTTTTCAGCCATTTCTTTGTTTGCAAAGGACTTGTATTGGGCACCGGGAACTCCTTCAATGTTTTTTTTACAAGCAATCCAAGAGGTGAAAACACCGGTTTTGATTCCTTTCCAGACAACATAGTATTTTTTTTGGGCCATGGGATTGTTTGCAGTTTGATGAGAAAGTCTTCTTCAAGAGGACAGCTTAGGTCAGTATTTTTTCAATCACTTCAGGGAAATGGGTCTGTTCTAGCTTGTGAATGTTTGCAGCGATGTCTTCTGGACTGTCTTTTTTTGAGACAGCTGTTTTGGCTTGAAAGAGAATGGCTCCTTCGTCGTAGTTTTCGTTGATGAAGTGAATGGTGATTCCGGTTTCTGTCTCTCCCGTGTCTTTTACCGCTTTGTGCACGGACATTCCATACATGCCCTTGCCGCCAAATTTTGGCAACAAAGCAGGGTGAATGTTGATAATTTTATTTGGGTAAGCAGCGAGCATGTTTCCGGGTATTTTTAACAAAAACCCAGCAAGAATGATAAAATCTGCGCGAGATTGTAAGTATTTGACAACCGTATTTTCTTCTAAAAAGGCTTGTTTTGAAAATGCACGGTGTTCGATGTGAAGGTTTTCGGCTTTTTCTAAAACCTTAGCTTCTTTAAGATTGCTGACAACGCAGGCAACTTGGATCTTCGGATGTCGGTCGAAATACCGGATGATATTTTCGGCGTTGGAGCCTGTTCCTGAAGCGAGAATGGCAAGTTTAATCATGGTTTTTGTTGGGATTGCTGCCGCAAAAGAACGATTAAATTATTTATTTTTGTCCAAGATAGTTAAAAAATTAAACATAATTTTTGGAGCTTGAGCACACATTTTTTTGTGAAACCCCTTTTTTAAATGAAAGTTTATTATTTTTGCATCGATTTTAAATTTAAAATAAAAAATTATGTCAGACATTGCATCAAGAGTAAAAGCAATCATCGTTGATAAATTAGGCGTTGACGAAAATGAGGTAACTACGGAAGCGAGCTTCACAAATGACCTAGGAGCCGACTCACTAGATACGGTAGAGTTGATTATGGAATTCGAAAAAGAATTTGACATTCAAATTCCGGATGATCAAGCAGAAAACATTGGAACTGTAGGTCAGGCAATTAGCTATATTGAAGAAGCAAAAAAGTAACCCTTTATGGAATTAAAGCGAGTCGTTATTACTGGACTTGGTGCATTGACACCAATCGGCAACAATATTGAAGAATATTGGAATGGTTTGATCAATGGTGTCAGCGGAGCTGCACCCATTACCCATTTCGATGCTGCCAAGTTCAAAACTCGTTTTGCCTGTGAAGTAAAAAATTTCGATGTCAATCAATTCATCAACAGAAAAGAGGCCCGAAAGATGGACAAGTTTACGCAGTATGCGATGGTCGCATCTGACGAGGCGATCTTGGATTCTGGTTTGGATTTGGATGCGATTGACAAAGATCGAGTAGGGGTTATCTGGGGAGCTGGAATTGGAGGGATTGATACCTTTCAACAACAGGTCTTAGATTTTGGAGCCGGAGACGGAACACCAAAATTCAACCCATTCTTTATCCCTAAAATGATTGCCGACATTGCGCCGGGAATGATTTCTATCAAACACGGATTTAGAGGACCCAATTTCACAACAGTATCTGCGTGTGCTTCTTCAGCAAACGCCTTGATTGATTCGTTGAATTACATTCGACTCGGTTATGCCGATGTGATTGTTTCAGGAGGATCTGAAGCTGCCGTTGTAGAAGCAGGGGTGGGAGGATTCAATGCCTTGCACGCACTTTCTACAAGAAATGAAGACCCCAAAACAGCATCCAGACCTTTTGACAAAGACCGAGATGGTTTTGTCTTAGGAGAAGGAGCGGGCGCTCTTATTCTAGAAGAGTACGAACATGCAAAAGCACGAGGTGCTACGATCTATGCAGAATTGGCAGGCGCAGGACTTTCTGCTGATGCCCATCACATTACGGCACCACATCCGGAAGGACTTGGAGCCAAAAACGTGATGTTGAACTGTTTGAAAGATGCAGGTTTGAAAATTGAAGATGTCGATGCCATTAATGTGCATGGAACTTCGACGCCACTCGGAGATGTTGCAGAAACCAAAGCCATCAAAGAAGTCTTTGGAGAGCACGCTTACAAGATCAATGTAAATTCTACCAAATCGATGACCGGTCACCTTTTGGGTGCGGCGGGAGCAATTGAAGCCATCGCCTCTGTATTGGCAATGAAGCATGGAATTGTGCCTCCGACGATCAACCATCAGACTCCTGACGAACGCATCGATAGCAAACTAAACCTGACCTTAAACAAGGCTCAAAAAAGAGACATCAAAGTCGCAATGAGCAACACTTTTGGTTTTGGAGGGCACAATGCTTGTGTCTTGATCAAAAAAATTGACGAAACAATCTTTTGAAACTCATTCGCAAAATAACGCAGCTTCAAGACACTGATGACGAGCTGTTATATGGCGAATTGAAAAAGCTGTTGGGTTTTCGTCCCAAAAATCTAAATCTTTACAAAAAAGCTTTCATCCATCGCTCTGTAAAAGTGTTGGACGAAAAGGGAATTCCAGTCAATTATGAACGGATGGAATTTTTGGGAGATGCCATGCTTGGCGCTGTCATTGCTGCCTTTCTTTTCAAGCTATTTCCCAGGCGTGATGAGGGCTATCTCACACAAATACGTTCAAAAATCGTCAGCAGAGCACACCTTAACAATTTGGGAAAAACCTTGAATTTGGTTCGTTTTGTAAAAAGTACCGTTTCCGCCAATCGGATGGGGGCTAACATCCATGGCAATATTTTTGAGGCGTTGGTAGGCGCGATCTATCTGGACAGGGGCTATGGCTATTGCGAACGATTTATCGAAAAAAAAGTATTGGAAGTATATATTGACATTCCATCTTTGGTCACCAAAATAACAAGCTACAAAGGCATGATTATTGAATGGTGTCAAAAAACCAAAAAGAAGCTGAAGTTTGAAACGTATGAGGACTCTGGTAATCAGCCTGTCCGTCATTACAGTGTCAAACTGATGATTGGAGGAAAAGCAACTACGAAGGGAAGGGCCACTTCCAAAAAGAAAGCAGAAGAGGTCGCTTCCAAACGTATGTTTTTTATTTACAAAGAGGAAATTTCAGCGTTGTTTGATGTGGATTAAAAGCAGGTGAACTAAGAAGCGTTTCCGTAGTGTTTTTTCTTTTTCAAAGACTTCGTACTACATCGATTTCGTATATTTATTTCAAGGTTCCTAAAACTATAAGTAATTTAGCCAAAAATCGAATTGCAATAAGACAGTACACAAAGTTTGCACTTCGATTTTTAACTAAGAGATTTGGGTGAATTAACAGCACTATTTTTATGCAGATACATTCTTTAGAAATAGATGATTTTGAAGACATCAATTACACGTTGTTAAGTGTTCACACCTCCTTGGAAGATTTCAAACTGGCTTATCTTTTGAATCAGAAATTGAACTTATTTTTAAGCAAGTCAAAAAGTTCCTTAGAAACAGAAAAAAATAATGAAAAATCCTTGTTTTCGGTCTATGAGTACCAAGATGACAGCCAGCTTCGCAACTGGTATTTGATTTCAAACAAACACCAAGGCCTTTCAAAGAAACCCCTTCAAAACGATTTATTTGGAGGTGTTTATGAATCAATGACAAAAACGAGTTATTTGATTCCGGAAAAGAAAAACACAGATTATTTATTAAAGATAGAAGGGGGATTTGATTCCTATTCTGTCCGTGAAACCATTCAATCCATCAATAATATTCAACAGATCAGCACTTCTTATTCAATAGATACTACAACCTTAAAATCAAAAGATTTTTTAATTTTTTAAACATGCCAAAGACAAAAAAAACAAAAATTGTAGCCACTTTAGGTCCTGCAATCAACAATAGAGAAAGCCTAAAGCAATTGATGATTTCTGGAGTCAACGTATTCCGAATCAATTTTTCTCATGCAGATTATGAGGAAGTACGAAAAATTGTTAAAATTATCCGAGAACTCAACGAAGAGATGGGGTACCATGTGGCTTGTTTGGCCGATTTGCAAGGACCCAAATTGAGGGTTGGTGTGATGGCAGAAGGCGTTTTCTTAAAGATTGACGACACTTTTGTTTTTACTACGGAAGCTCTTGAAGAAGGTACGCAAGAAAAGGCATTCATGACGTATAAAAACTTTCCAAAGGACGTGAAAGTCGGAGAACAAATTTTGGTAGATGATGGAAAATTACTTTTTGAAGTAACTGCTACAGATGGCGCTTCCAATGTCACGACAAAAGTCTTGAGAGGAGGTCCATTAAAATCAAAAAAAGGAGTCAACTTGCCCAACACAGCGATCTCTTTGCCTGCTTTGACAGAGAAAGACATCAAAGACGCTATTTTTGCCTTGTCACTTGATGTGGATTGGATGGCTTTGTCTTTTGTCCGGAATCCTGCAGATTTGGACGACATTCACAAATTGATCGAAGAAAATTCAGACACATCCGTGTACAGAACACGCGTCATTTCGAAAATTGAAAAGCCAGAGGCGATCGAAAACATCGATGCGATTATTGCAAATACAGATGCCTTGATGGTTGCTCGTGGAGATTTGGGTGTTGAAATTCCGATGGCTGAAGTGCCTTTGGTTCAAAAAATGTTGGTTCGAAAGGCCAAAGAAGCAAAAATTCCGGTGATCATTGCCACACAGATGATGGAAACCATGATTGACTGTCAAGTACCGACTCGTGCGGAGGTAAACGACGTGGCCAATTCAATTATGGACGGTGCTGATGCTGTGATGCTTTCAGGTGAAACTTCTGTCGGTGCTTTTCCAAATGAAGTGATCAAAAAGATGAGAGAAATTATCATGAGTGTGGAGCATTCTCCACTCATTCAAGTGCCAAGAGTGGCACCAAAAGTAAACGATCCAGAACGTTTTATTTCAGACAGTGTTTGTCACCAGGCAGCAGTAATGGCCGAGAACATCAATGCACGTGTGATTTCGACACTTACCTATTCAGGATATACAGCTTTTCAAATCTCGGCATGGAGACCCAAGTCTCATATTTTTGTGTATTCTCCTAACAAAAGAGTTTTGGCTATGTTGAATTTGTTTTGGGGCGTCAAGGCAACGTATTACAACAACGAAGTTTCTACACATAAAACCATTGAACAAGTCAATGCTTTGGCAGCCAAAAGAGGGGTTCTTCAAAAAGGAGATTACATTGTGAATTTGAATTCAACTCCTGTCAAAAGAAAAGGAATGGTAAACACATTGAGAGTGACACAAGTAGACGAGTAGTTTACAAAACTCCTGAAATACAGGAATTTTTAAAGCTTTTTTTTGCTGCTTTTCTTTTCTGTTTTAGAGATTACCTCGATTTTATCGCCATCTTTTTTGAATTTTGTGTATATTTAGAAGACACAAAATTCAAAAAAGATGGCGATAAAAAATTTCAGAGCACCCCTACACAAAGAAGAGAAGCCAGGTACAGACACCATTTTGGTCTCCAAATACATGACGACAAAGTTGATTACCTTTCGTCCCGACCAGCCGGTTTTGGAAGTGATGGAACTGTTGCTCAAACATCGAATTTCCGGAGGGCCTGTCCTCAATGAAAAAAAAGAATTGTTGGGAATTATCTCGGAAGGAGATTGCATGAAACAAATTTCAGAGAGTCGCTATTACAATATGCCAATGCACGATGAAACCGTGGACAAGCATATGGCAACTGAGGTAGAAACCATCAGCCCTAACATGTCCATTTTTAAAGTAGCCAATTTGTTTTACAGCTCCAAGCGCAAGCGTTTCCCTGTCGTTTCTGAGAAGGGTGAGTTGGTAGGTCAGATCAGTCGTAGAGATGTTTTAAAAGCCGCTCTTGCATTAAAAGACAGCTGGTAATACTTTCAAAACACTCTATTTCCTTCTTTTTAGGCGTCTTTTCGAATCAACAAGACAAAATCGTTTTCCAAAAGGAGGTAGCCTTGGTCGTATATATAAAAATAGGCATTGCCCGTTTTGGTCGTGTAGATTGAAGTGATGTGTTGGAAATAAAACCCAAGATCTGTCAATTTGGCTTTGGGAATTTTTGTTTTTCCAGACGGATTCAAAGCCGTCAATATTTTGTAATTTTTCTTCAGACGGTTGTTGGTATTTCGAATCAAATTCTTGGTTTCAGGATGCACTTTGTTGTTGAACGAATTTCGACAATAATCAGAACAAAACTTTTTGTCTGACCTACCGACAAAAGATTCGTTGCATTCCAAACATTCCTTTTTCATGCCTTTTATAAATTTTACTAGTAAAGGTACGGAATTTATTCGTTTACAAACGACTACAATCGTTTACATCCGAAAGTAACTGTTTTCCAACCGAATTTATTTTTCAAACCGTCGTTCATTTGTACTGTTGAGTTTGGACATGCCGTTCAAAACAGCAAAGATTAGTTAAATAAATACGTTATGAGTAATTTAAGAAACAAAGTAATTTTGATTGGACATTTGGGGAATGACCCAGAAGTTAAGGATTTGGAATCGGGAACAAAAGTGGCTAATTTTTCGTTGGCAACAAACGATTACTTCAAAGACCCACAAGGAGAACGTGTAGAAAACACCCAATGGCATAATTTGGTAGCTTGGAACAAGACAGCAGAGATCCTTGAAAAGTATGTCAAAAAGGGACAAGAAGTAGCGATTGAAGGAAAACTGACCAATCGCAGCTACAATGACAAGGAGGGCAACAAACGCTATGTCACAGAAGTGGTGGTCAACGAGTTGGTTTTGCTTGGTAAGAAGTAATTCTCATTTCTAGGAGAAGAATAAAAAAAGTGCTTCAAGGCACTTTTTTTGTGTTTTAAAATTCTTATTCGAAATTGACTATCCCTGCCAAGCGTTCTTTTTTTGAGGTACTTCCAAGTTTAGGACCTCTTTTTTTTTATTTTTAACAGATTAGTAATAACTTTCAAAAAACATTTGCCCCCACCATGAACAAGAAATCTTTAAACATCTTGATGATTGAGGACGATGCCATCGAAGTAATGAAGTTGCATCGAACCATTGCTTCCCTTGATAAGAGCCATGCGATTGTAGAAATGAAAAACGGTGATGAGGCTTTGGCTTATCTAAAAAGTGAAGCACCCTTTCCTGACATTATCTTGTTGGATTTGAACATGCCCAAGCTAGATGGGATGGAACTTTTGACTATTTTAAAGGCCGATACCGAGTTGGCATGTATTCCCGCCATTGTCTTGACCACCTCTAACAACCCAAAAGATGTGCTGTCCTGTTACCAATTGGGAATAGCAGGCTATGTTTTCAAACCGTTGAGTTACGAAGATTACACACTTAAAATCAAACAAATACTGTCCTATTGGAGTATTAATGAACTGACAAACAAATAATATGAAAGGGATTATTTTTACAGAATTTTTGGAATTGGTGGAAGACAAATACGGTTTGGAGATGGTTGACACCCTCATTCAGCATTCTAAATTGCAGTCAAAAGGGGTCTATACTTCCATAGGCACCTATCAATTTTCTGAAATGCTGTCCTTGCTTCAAAACCTGAGCGAAGGTACAGGAACTTCCATTGACCGTCTTTTGGAAACCTTTGCAGAACATTTTTTTGGAGTCATTGAAAGAAGTTACCCCGACATGCTAAACGCCTACAAAGATCCGATTGAAATGTTGGCATCCATCGAAAATCACATCCATGTAGAAGTCAAAAAAATATACGAAGATGCCGAGTTGCCTACCTTTGAAATTTTAGAAAAAACATCCGATTCTTTAGTCTTGCTATACAAGTCGAGTCGGGCCATGCACCATTTTGGTTTGGGCTTGATGAACAAGACTTTTGCACATTTCAATTCAAGTGCGTCCATTCTTTTGGAAAAAATAAAAGAAGACGGAACCGAAGTAAAATTCTTTATTCAGAAAGAGGCATGAATTCAGACAAAATAGCCATTTTACAACGAGCCTTGATCCGCGAAAAAGCGGCACGAAAAGAAGCAGAAAAAATTTTGGAAAAAAAAGCTGCAGAATTGTATGCGTTGACCCAAGAATTATCTGAGACCAACACTAGGCTGGAAAAAACCATCCAACAAAAAATTTCACAGCTCCAAGTTTTTGAAAGTATTGTTGACGCATATGTCGTGGTTGATTTCAATGGAGAGGTTCTCAAAATGAATGAGTCTGCGATCGCTCTCTTGGGATATGATTTCAGGAAAGCCCCTATTTTTTTATTGGATTTGGTGGATGAAAAGATGCGTGAGCGGACTCAAAACGCCTTTTCAACATTGATCAAAGAAGGTTTGTTGAAGAATTTTCAGATGGAAATTTTCAGCAAAGATGGCCAACAAAAAATCGTTCAAATCAATGCGAGCATGTTGTACGATGAAAATCAAGTCCCCATTGCAGCACAAGGAATTGCCCGAGACATCACCCAGCAACAAGCTTCTGAAGACCGCTTGATTTCTTCGGAAAGTAGGTTGACAACATTGATCACCAATCTGGACAGCGGGGTACTCTTGGAAGACGAACAGCGAAAGATTGTCTTGACGAACAAAAAGTTTTGCGAACTGTTTTCCATTCCTGTTTCACCAGCGGAAATGGTTGGGTTGGATTGTTCGAATGCGGCAGCACAAACCAAACATTTTTTTGAAGACCCTGCTGGTTTTGTAAAGGGAATTGATAAAATTATCCGTAAAAGAAAGTTGGTACTTGGAGAGACTTTGGCTTTTAAAGACGGACGCATTTTCAGAAGAGACTACATACCGATTTTTAAAGACAAAGAGTTTCAAGGCAACCTGTGGTCCTACAAAGACATTACGTTGGAAACAAAATACCAACAAAGCATCGAGGCAGAAAAGCAAAAATACAGCAGCATCATTGCCAATATGAAATTGGGCCTTCTCGAAGTAGACAACGATGAAAAAATTGCCATGCTCAATCAGAGTTTTTCTGAAATGTCGGGTTATTCCGAAGAAGAACTGATTGGAAAAACAGCAAGCACTCTTTTTTTAGAGGGGGAACAGTCTGAGGTGAATAGCAAAGAGCGGTCAAAGAGGAATCAAGGACTTTTTAATTCCTACGAGTTGCAAGTAAAAACCAAACAAGGAGAAAGTCGTTGCTGGTTGATCAGCGGAGCACCAAACTATAACTTAAACGGCAAAGTAATTGGCTCCATTGGAATCCATTTGGACATCACGGAGATGAAAACTTTGGAAGTTCAAAAAGAAGTTTTGCTCAAAAAATTAAAAACAAGGAATGCGGAATTGCAAGAGTATGCACACATTGTATCTCACGACCTCAAATCGCCCCTTCGAAGCATTAACGCCTTGGTCAATTGGCTGAAGGAAGACAACAAAGGAGTCTTTGACACCTCAAGTCTTCAAAATTTTTCGTTGATCGAAAATACGTTGGAAAAAATGGAAAACTTGATCTCGGGGATTTTAAATTATTCCTCCATTGTTGAAAATACGGAAAAGCATCAACAAGTGGATTTGAACATTCTTTTGGAAGAATTGAAAGCAATTACCTACTTTCCAGCCCACATCTCTCTAAAAGTCACGAACAAACTTCCAAAAATTTCAGGAGATCCCATCCGGTTGCAACAATTGTTTCAGAATCTTTTAAACAATGCCATTCAGCATATTGACAAAGAAAAAGGCCTTGTAGAAGTGGATGTTGTTGAACATCTTTCCTACTATCAATTTTCTGTCAAAGACAATGGAATTGGGATTGAGAAAAAGTACCACAATAAGATTTTTAAAATTTTTCAATCGCTCAACACACACAATGAATCAACCGGAATTGGTTTGTCCATCGTAAAAAAAATCGTAGACTTGTACAAAGGTGAAATCTGGTTGGAAAGCGAAGTAGGAGTTGGAACTACCTTTTATTTTACCCTTATCAAGTAAGGTATTTGTGTGAAAGTCAAAAACAATCGTTAATTTTAAAGCTACCCCATGGAAAAAGCCAATTTATCGTATCTCAAAAAACTTGCCGCCGGCGATCTTGACTTTGAAGAAAAAATCATCGTCTTCATCAAATTGGAATTTCCCCAAGAGAAAAAACGCTATCAAAAGCATTTTGAATCGAAGGAATTTACAAAAGCTGCGGCAGACGTCCATAAGATCAAACACAAGATAAGTGTTTTAGATTTGAAAAAAAACCATAACTTAGCTACGCAACACGAACAAAATCTCAAAAATTCCAATACAGATCTCGCATCTGAATTTGATGCTGTATTGGAAGGAATGACAGCTTTTATAAATCAGCTTTAAGATTACCCTATGAAAAGCATTCTTATTGACGACGAAGTCATGGCCATAGAAATCCTTAAGAAACTTTGTAGCAAGGTCAAAGAATTGGAAGTTGTTGCTACATTTTCAAACGCCATAGATGCTATAAAGTACCTTAATAGCAACCAAGTAGATCTGATATTTTTAGACATTCACATGCCAGATTTTTCTGGATTTGATTTTGTAAAGACCCTTAAAAACCCTACAAATGTTGTTGTTACCACCTCTGAAAAAGACTTTGCATTGGAGGCTTTTGAACACGACTTTATCATTGATTTTTTGGTCAAACCCCTTTCAAAATCCCGCTTTATAAAGGCAATACAAAAAACAAAAATCCAAAGGGAGGTTCCCCAATTGAAGAATGACTTTTCTGAGGAAAACACTTTGTTGGATGTACTGTATGCAAATGTCAATCGAAGACTCATTAAAATTGACATTCCTAGCATCAACCTGGTGGAAGCCAACGGAGATTACATCAATGTCAAAACGTCTAAAAAAAATTACGTGATTCATTCGACCCTAAAAAAGATTGAGAACAAGCTCCCTTCCAACCTATTTGTCAAAGTCCATCGGTCCTATTTGATCAATATCAAAAAAATTATTGACATTCAAGACAATTCTGTTTTGATCGAAAAAGAAATCATTCCCGTGAGCCGCATTAACAAGCCCGAACTTTTGAGACGCCTCAATCTTTTGTAGGCAATCTTATACCTCCTCTATTCTCAGCTTTTGAAATTTTATTTATGATGGATAAAGTGATAAAAATCGCTTTGTCGTCACAAACAGAAGACTCATCGATATTTTTTAGGCAGAGAGTATTTTCTTCATTATTTTTGCATAAAATTTAACAAGCGTGCATAAAATTACCTCCCCCACCATAGACCCTGAGATAGCGGTATTACAAGACGCTCTCAAAAACCATGAGTTATACGCTTACATCCGTACCCAAAAAGACATCAAAACCTTTATGGAGCACCATGTATTTGCGGTTTTGGATTTTATGTCCATTTTAAAGTCACTCCAAATCTATTTGACAGGAATGACCCTTCCTTGGACCCCTCCTAAAAATGCCAAATTGTCTCGCTTTCTCAACGAGATTGTCGCAGTTGAAGAAAGCGATTTAGATCTTACTGGCACTCCCAAAAGTCATTTTGAAATGTATGTAGATGCCATGGAGGAAGCAGGTGCCAATACCGAAACAATCAACAGTTTTGTAAAGGCGTTGGAAGAAGGAGATTCCCCTTCAAAAGCATTGAAGACATTGAAACTCAACAAAGGGATCTCGAACTTTTTAAGTTATACATTCCAAACGATTGATTCGAAGCAAATGCACTTAATTGCTGCGCTTTTTACTTTTGGAAGAGAACTTTTGTTGCCAGAAGTATTTTTAAAATTGATTAAGAACTCCAAAGAAGACCTTTCCAAATACGCCAAGTTTGTCTATTATTTAGAACGCCATATTGAAATTGATGGAGACGAACACGGCCCCTTATCCATAGAGATTTTGGTTGATTTGTGTGAGGGCAATCTCGATAAATGGACAGAAGCCATGGACGTGAGTAAAAAGGCATTGAAAACGAGGATTGCCCTTTGGGATCAAATCGTTCTTTCCATTAAAAACAGCTAAGAGCAGTTCCTTTTATTTATTGGCCAATACCAAACTGCGAGTTAAATTCCTTAGGACTGTATTTAACCCACACCTCAATAAAGTCACTTGACTCCTGTCCTCCTCCCCATTCCCCTTCTCTTTTTAGTCGAAAAGACTTAGCACAATCTGCTATTTTAATGACAATTGTCATATGATTTAAGTTCTTTAATTGGGTTCTTTATATTCTGCAACTCTAAATTCAAAGAATGCCCATAACAAGCTATTTGGCACACCCGGTAGAAGGCCAACAACAAAAACTCTTAGAGGAGTTGTTGTCCATCTCTCATTGCGAGGCACTCCCTGCGGTGAATACAGAATTGTTGATTTTGATAACCGACACAAGAAACGCGGGTGAAGAAGCCTCCTTGAAAATCCAATTGGAGTCTTTGGAAAATCTCAAACACTTGGCAATGGTAGCAGGCTTCCAAACACCGATAAACTCGTAAACAATGGGAAACTTAAACGCTAGCAGAAGAAATTTTGTAAAGAAAATGGCGGCACTCTCAGCGATGACCACTGCGACAGCTTTATTTCCAGGAATATTATTTGCCGAAACACAAAGAAACAACGCGTCCACAACGGGGACTCTAGATTGGAAAAAGGCACCGTGTCGTTTTTGTGGAGTCGGGTGCGGCGTTTTGATTGGAATCGAAAACGGCAAAGCAGTTGCTGTCAAAGGCGATCCAAACTCTCCAGTAAACAAAGGGCTCTGTTGCGTCAAAGGATATCACTCCATCATCGCACTGTATGGAAAAGACCGGCTGACACACCCTTTGGTAAAGAAAAATGGGTCTTACGTACAAACCACGATGCAAGAAGCCTTGGATTTGATCGCTTCCAAAATGCAAAAAACAATCACAGATTACGGCAAAGACGCAGTTTCCATTTACGGATCAGGCCAGTGGACCATTCCAGATGGTTATGTGGCCTCCAAACTCTTTAAGGGTTGTATCGGCACCAACAATGTAGAAGCCAATGCCCGTTTGTGTATGGCAAGTGCCGTCACCGGATTTTTAACTTCTTTTGGACTGGACGAACCCATGGGATGTTACGAAGACATAGACCATGCAGACATCTTTGTTCTCTGGGGCAACAACATGGCAGAAATGCATCCAGTCTTGTTCTCAAGACTCTTGGATCAACGCCTTAAAAGAGGCGCTAAAATCATCGACCTCACTACCAGAACTACAAGAACAAGTAAAGCAGCAGACAATTCCATCTTGTTTCGTCCTCAAACAGATCTGGCACTCGCAAATGCCATTTGCTACGAACTCGTAAAGAAGGGATGGGTACACAGATCATTTGTAGAAAAACATTGCTCTTTTCGCAAAGGATTGACAGACATGGGATATGGGTTGGAAGACAATTACCAATTCAAAGACCGGCCTAAAAAAATAAATTATAAAGATTACCAACAGTTTTTAGAAGGCTATGCACCTGAAAAAGTGACGCAATTGACGGGTGTTTCTGAAAAAGATATTCGCTACTTAGCCACCTGTTACGGCGACCCCAACAAAAAGGTCATGTCTTTTTGGTGCATGGGAATGAACCAACACACACGAGGGACTTGGATCAATAATTTGGTGTACAACATCCATTTGCTCACCGGTAAAATTTCCACACCTGGCAACAGCCCTTTTTCTTTGACTGGGCAACCAAGCGCTTGTGGTACCGTAAGAGAAGTAGGAACTTTGACACACAAATTGCCACACGGGGTGGTCATGAACAAGACACACCGTGAACACGCAGCAAAAATATGGGGAGTCCCAGTAGAAAACATTCCCTCCAAACCGACTTACCACACTGTAGAAATGTTTCGCGCTCTAGATCGAGGAGACATCCGATTTATGTGGATTCAAGTCACCAACCCCATGGTCACAATGCCCAAACTCAAACGCTATCGAGACGCCGCTAAAAAAGAACAACGTTTTATCGTCGTCTCTGATGTTTATCCAACTCCCACAACAGATATTGCCGACGTAATATTGCCTTCTGCCATGTGGATCGAACGTGAGGGTCTCTATGGAAATTCGGAACGGCGCACCCAATATTTTGAACAGATGATTCCTGCACCTGGAGAAGCGATGAGTGACACCTGGCAAATGATAGAAGTAGCGAAACGCATGGGTTTTGAAAAACAATTTTCCTATCAAAAAGAAACCCATATCGAAGAAATTTACAAGGAATATACCAGGCACCATGAGGGGAAAAAACACGCCATGCCTCCCTTGTCGATTTTAAAATCCCAAGCTGGAGCGCAATGGCCTTTTGTAAATGGCAAGTCCACGCAATGGCGTTTCAACGCCCAATATGATTCCGCTTGTAGCAATGGAGAAGCTTTTCATTTTTATGGGAAACCCGATGGAAAAGCTGTGATTTGGCAACGGCCTTATGAACCCGCTCCTGAAGTTCCAGACAAAGAATTTGATTTTTGGCTTTGTACAGGCCGTGTGCTTGAGCATTGGCATACGGGATCGATGACACGAAGGATTCCCGTTTTACACAAAGCCATGCCAAAAGCCTATGTGGAAGTACACCCAAAAGATGCAAAACGCCTACAGATTCAAACAGGAGATTTGGTACTACTCACTTCAAGAAGGGGGACCATTCAACTGCCAGCCTCTGTAAACGAAAGAGGAATTCCTGAAATGGGTCAAGTTTTTGTGCCTTTTTTTGACGAAGACATGCTGATTAACGAGTTGACTTTGGATGCTTTTTGCCCCATTTCAAAACAACCCGACTATAAAAAATGCGCTGTAAAAGTTCAAAAAGCATAAACGATGAAAAGAAAGGGAATTGTCTTTTTATTTGTTCTTTTGACGGCGAGCTTTATTACAATCTGTGATTTTAGTTATCGCTCTGGTCAAAAGGGAGCCTACATGCCTTTGGAAAGAGAATTGACCTCACAAGATTTTTATATTGAAGAAGGCTTCAATCAAGAACCCCATAGCGCACAAAGACATTCTACGATACTTTGGGACACCCTATTTCAAAGAAACACAAAAGAGTACAGACAAAACAGGTCCTTTTACGGATCTCCTCCTAGTATTACACACCCGATTTCCAAAGAGATGTCGATGGGGGGAAAGGATTGCTTACAATGCCATAAATATGGAGGCTTTGTAGAGAAATGGAAGGCCTATACCCCCATAAGTCCTCATCCCGAAATGGTGAATTGCCGTCAATGTCATGTCCCTCAAAAGAGCCAAAAGCTTTTCAAAAAAACTCATTTTGTTCGAGGATCAGCGCCTGAGTCAAAACGCGCTTTGCTTGGAAGCCCTCCAAGCATTCCCCATTCCCTTCAAATGCGTACCAATTGTTTGTCTTGCCATGCGGGTCCAAGTGCCCCTAAAGAAATCAGCGTCACACATCCCGAACGCATGCATTGCCGACAATGCCATACAGTCAATAGAAATCAAGGATCAGCAGGTAATTTTTTTAAAAGGAATAACCCATGAAGCAGCAGCCCAGACACGCAATTCTTATCCTTCTTGTAGCGCTCTTGATTTGTTGTGAAAAAACCGAGGACAATGCAGCCTATTCTAAAATTTCCAAACAAGTTTGGGAAAAAAGAAACAGCCCTCAGCAATCCCTGATATCTATTGATTCTTTAGCGATTCAATTTTCTTTAATTCAAGTAGGAGAGGGTCATAAATCGTTTCTGATTCCCGACCGGAAAAGCCAATTAAACTCTTACGCCTGTAGTGAATGCCATCGCCACCCTTTGCCAGCATTTGAAGAAACAATTCATAAAAAAGCACATTGGAACATTGTTTTACAACACGCCAAAAAAAGTACGATGGATTGCCGCACTTGCCACGACTCCAAATCTATGAATCATCTGAAAAGTTTGACGGGAGTAGGCATCGATTTTGACAGGAGCTATCAGCTCTGTCGCCAATGTCACTTTCCACAATTCAAAGATTGGATAGGAGGCGCTCATGGAAAGCAATTGGAAGGTTGGAAGCCGCCAAGACGTTCCATGACCTGCACCAATTGCCACAGCCCCCACAAGCCCAGTATTGAAAAAAGATGGCCGGCGCGTTTCAACACACAAAAGGAAGTAGAAAGAAAGGGAAAATAATAGGAATTAGCTTTAAAAAAACAAGGGATGGATTCAGAAAATAAAAAATGGTTTTCAATACCTCTTTCCAAAATAAAAGAGCAGGTCAAAGCGTCTTGCAACTGCGGGAAAACTTCGGGAGGTTGTAGCAGTCATCAGGAAGCCGAAAAAGACAAAAGAAAAGATGGTTTTGAACAAATTTTCAATGCTTCTATGGACCGACGAAATGCTTTTAAACAATTGAGCACCAGTTTGCTCCTTGGAGTAGGAGCCTTGTCTAGCTCTTGCAGCCTTACTGCTGACAACGAGACAAAAGAAAAAGCGCAGTTGAATTGGGAAGAGCAGTTCAAGGGAAATTACAAGCTCATGACCCCTGCTGAGAAAAAGGAAACCGTAGAGAGGTTAGTGCGTTTGCACCAATTAGAAACAGCAAGCAATGTCCAGCTCTCTTCTGAGGACGCACAAGCCGACGTCTTGTTTGGATACGCGTTTAATATTTCCAAATGCCAGGGGTATATGGATTGTGTAAATGCTTGTGTGAAGGAAAACAACCAAGACCGAAATTCGCAAATGCAATACATCCGCATCCATGAAATGAAAGAGGGAGCGGGTTTCAATTTCAATGAATCCGATGACAATTATTACCACGAAGTACCCGCTGAAGGACATTTTTATATGGGCACTCAGTGTTTCCATTGCGAAAACCCTCCCTGCGTAGATGTCTGTCCTGTTCAGGCTACTTGGAAAGAGCCCGATGGGATTGTTGTGATTGATTACGATTGGTGTGTGGGCTGCCGTTATTGCATGGCTGCTTGCCCTTATGACGGACGGAGATTCAATTGGAGTACGCCCAAGGTTTCTGCATCTGAAGTCAATAAAAAACAACATTATTTGGGGAATCGCATGCGCAAAAAAGGCGTCATGGAAAAGTGCACCTTTTGCATACAGCGCTCGCGCAAAGGAATGAACCCTGCTTGTGTAGAGGCCTGTCCAACAGGAGCGCGGATTTTTGGAAATTTGTTAGACCCCAACAGTGCCTTGCGGTGGGTATTGGAGCATAAAAAAGTATTTCGATTGAAAGAAGATTTGGGAACCGCTCCTAAGTTCTGGTATTTTATGGATTGATAGTTTTTCAATAAATAAATTTAGTGCAAATGAGAAGATTGCGTGTTTTTAAGAAATTGGTTTTAGACAGCTTTGATATCCTTACAAAAGGAGCTCAAAAATACCACTTGTGGATGGCTTTTCTAACGGCCACAATGTTGACCGGAATGTATTGTTATTCGATACAATTGGAGCAAGGGCTCAGCGTTACGGGGATGACAGATCGTGTGAGTTGGGGCTTGTACATTTCTAATTTTACTTTTTTGGTAGGTGTTGCAGCTGCGGCAGTCATGTTGATTCTGCCTACTTATGTCTTAAAGGATCTTGACTTCAAACAGCCGGTGTTGATTGGAGAAGGATTGGCAGTAGCTGCCTTGCTCATGTGCTTGGCTTTTGTGATCGCAGATATGGGCGGCCCCTCCGTATTGTGGCATATGATTCCAGGTGTCGGAGTTTTTAATTTTCCAAGTTCCCTTTTGACTTGGGATGTCTTGGTGCTAAACGGGTATTTATTTCTCAATGTGAGCATTCCTTTTTACATCTTGTTCCGGCATTACCAAGGAAAGGAAGCCCTTTCAAAAGTATATGTTCCGGGAGTTTTACTTTCTGTTTTTTGGGCTATTGGGATTCACCTAGTCACCGCTTTTTTGTACCAAGGACTGCAGGCCCGGCCTTTTTGGAACAACGCTTTGTTGGGCCCTCGCTTTTTGGCTTCTGCTTTTGCGGCGGGTCCCGCGTTAATCATTTTGATCTTGGCAGTCATCCGGTCTCAAACTTCTTTTAAAATTGCTGACAAAACCCTTCATAAAATAGCCTTGTTGGTCGCCGTTGCTGCGCAAATCAACCTGATCATGTTGGCTTCCGAATTGTTTAAGGAATTTTATGCGCCTACACATCACAGTGAAAGTGCGACTTATTTGTTTTTTGGATTGCATGGAAAAAACGCTTTGTTGCCATGGATTTGGACGGCAATCCCCTTGAATGTGTTGGCAACTCTTGTACTGACGTTTCACAAATTGAGAATCAAGTTGCCCATTTTGTACGGTGCCTGTTTTGTTTTGTTTGTTGCTATTTGGATTGAAAAAGGATTTGGTCTGATTGTCCCTGGTTTTATCCCAGGCCCCTATGGAAAAATTGCAGAATACCTTCCGACAGGTATTGAAGTGGGGGTCACATTGGGTATTTGGGCTATGGGGGCCTTTGTCTTCACCATGCTTGCCAGGACAGCAATTGCCATTGAGACTGGGGAAATATCATACAAAAGATAAAGGAAACGGGTTGTTTTTTAGTAGAAATGGATTTTAAATGTAGAACTTCCGCTATCTTTGAAGCAATAAAAACTGCACATATGATTACTACAAATGAATATTTTGACGCACAGGTAAAATCTTTGGGATACAGCACAGCATCTGGAAATTCTACCATAGGTGTGATGGAAGCAGGGGACTATGAGTTTGGAACTTCGAGCCACGAAATAATGACGGTCATTGAAGGAGAACTGATTGCATTGCTGCCAGGAGAGACCGAATGGAAATCTTACAAAGCGGCTGCTTCTTTTGAAGTGGCAGCAAACACGTCTTTTAAGGTAAAGGCTGTGGGACAGACATCCTATTTGTGCACCTATCAATAGCCGATAGTTTTACTAGTTTTTAAAGTGTCTTTGTCGAAAATAGTGAAGAGATGCGCTACAAAAAAACACTTCCTCTGAGAAGAGAAGAAGTGCTTTTCATGAATAGTATGAAAAAAACCGTTTGGTTTACAAAGAGGCTTTTAAAAATTCTCTGTTCATACGCGCGATGTTTTCTAGTGAAATTCCCTTAGGGCATTCCACTTCACAAGCACCGGTATTGGTGCAGTTTCCAAAACCTTCGTCGTCCATTTGTTTGACCATATTCAAAACGCGTGTTGTCGCTTCCACTTGTCCTTGAGGAAGCAAAGCGTATTGAGAAACTTTTGCGCTGACAAAGAGCATGGCTGAGGAGTTTTTACAACTCGCCACACAGGCTCCACAACCGATACAGGTAGCGGCATCCATTGCTTTGTCTGCATTTTCTTTTGAGATTGGTGTCGCATTGGCATCTTGTGTATTTCCAGAAGTATTTACAGAGATGTAACCCCCGGATTGCTGGATGCGATCAAAAGCAGTTCGGTCTACAATCAAATCTTTGATGACGGGAAATGCTTTTGCACGAAATGGTTCAATATAAATTGTGTCTCCATCGTTGAACATTCGCATGTGCAATTGACAGGTGGTCACCCCCCTGTCGGGGCCATGGGCTTCTCCATTGATGTACATGGAACACATGCCACAAATTCCTTCACGGCAGTCGTGGTCAAAGGCAACAGGGTCGTCTCCTTTGTTGATCAATTGCTCGTTTAAGACGTCCATCATTTCTAAGAATGACATGTGTTCAGAAATATCCGTCACGTCGTAGGCGACTAATTCTCCTTGATCCTCAGCGTTTTTCTGTCTCCAGATTTTAAGTGTTAAATCCATAGTATCTTCTTATTTGTATGAACGTTGTTTCAATTCAATATCCTTAAATTCCAATTCCTCTTTGTGAAGAACTGCATCTGCAGGTTCTCCTTTGTATTCCCAAGCCGACACATAGGCATAGTCCTTGTCATTGCGCAAAGCTTCTCCCTTTTGAGGACCGTCCAGTTCAACGGATTCTTCTCTAAAATGCCCTCCACAAGATTCGTTTCGGTTCAAGGCGTCTTTGGCAAAGAGCTCTCCCAATTCTAAGAAATCTGCTACGCGGCTCGCTTTTTCCAATTCGGGATTTTTTTCGTACATGCTGCCGGGAACGTTTACATTTTTATGGAAATCTTCTCGCAAGGCTTTGATTTCAGCCATGGCTTCTTTCAGTCCTTTTTCGTTGCGTGACATGCCTACTTTGTCCCACATAATTTTACCTAGTTTTTTGTGGTAATAATCTACAGAACGGTTTCCTTTGTTGTTGATGTAGAATTCCAACTGTGCTTTTACTTCCTTTTCTGCGGTTTCAAATTCTGCAGAGTCGGTAGCAATTTTACCAGTTTGAATGTCGTCAGACAAGTAATCTCCGATGGTATACGGCAATACAAAGTAGCCATCTGCGAGTCCTTGCATTAAAGCAGAAGCCCCCAATCGGTTGGACCCGTGTTCTGAGAAATTGGCTTCCCCAATACAGTACAATCCTTTTACAGTGGTCATCAAATTATAATCTACCCATACACCACCCATGGTGTAATGCGTCGCAGGATAAATCATCATCGGAGTCTCGTAGGGATTCTCGTCCATGATTTTTTCATACATCTGGAACAAGTTTCCGTATTTTGCTTTGACAACAGCTTTCCCCAATTCTTGGATTTTTGCGTCAGAGGCATTTTCGATTCCTTTGATTTTAGTCTGTTCTTTTCCGTAGCGTACGATGGCAGCAGCAAAGTCCAAATAAACCGCTTCACCAGTTGCATTTACGCCATATCCAGCATCACAACACTCTTTTGCGGCTCTTGAGGCCACATCACGAGGCACCAAGTTTCCAAAAGCAGGATAGCGTCTTTCCAAGTAGTAATCTCTGTCTTCTTCTGTGATTTCTGTCGGTTTTAGTTTTCCTTGTTGAACGGCTTTGGCATCTTCCAATTTTGCAGGAACCCAAATGCGACCATCGTTGCGAAGGGATTCGGACATCAAGGTCAATTTGGATTGGTAATCTCCCGATCTCGGGATGCATGTTGGGTGGATTTGCGTGTAACAAGGGTTGGCGAAGAACGCCCCTTTTTTGTGGATTTTCCAAGAAGCGGTTACGTTGGATCCCATCGCGTTGGTCGAAAGGAAATAGACATTTCCATAGCCTCCTGAAGCGATGACAACCGCGTGTGCGGAGTGTCGTTGGATTTCACCAGTAATCATGTTTCTCGCAATGATTCCTCTTGCTTTTCCATCGACCAAGACCACGTCCAACATTTCATGCCGGTTGTGCATTTCAATTTTACCTCGCGCAATTTGACGGTTCATTGCGGAGTAGGCTCCTAACAAGAGCTGTTGTCCGGTTTGTCCTTTGGCATAAAAAGTTCGGGAAACCAATACACCTCCAAACGAACGGTTGTCGAGCAACCCTCCGTAATCACGTGCAAAAGGAACTCCCTGTGCGACGCACTGATCGATGATGTTTGCAGAGACTTCTGCCAAACGGTATACGTTCGCTTCTCGTGAGCGGTAGTCGCCCCCTTTGACAGTATCGTAAAACAAGCGGTAGGTAGAATCTCCGTCTCCTTGGTAGTTTTTTGCTGCGTTGATTCCTCCTTGAGCGGCGATCGAATGCGCTCTACGCGGCGAATCTTGGTAGGCAAATGCTTTTACATTGTAGCCCAATTCAGCGAGAGAGGCTGCTGCAGAGCCTCCTGCAAGTCCTGTTCCAACAACAATCACATCGATGTTTCTTTTGTTGGCAGGATTGACAAGATTGATCTTGTCTTTGTATGTTGTCCATTTATCTTTGATTGGACCTTTTGGGATTTTTGAGTTTAAAGTCGTCATAGGATTCTTAGATTAATGGTTGAAATAATGGTACACAGCCACAAGGATAAATCCAAGAGGGATAGCAATGGAATATATTTTTCCAAGAGCTTTGACTGTTTTTGTGTATTTGTTGTTGAAGCCCATCGACTGAAAAGCCGATTGAAATCCGTGTGCTAGGTGCAAGCCCAAGAGAACAAATGAGATCACATATGCACCTACGCGAATGGGATTGACAAACTTGTGTTGCAATTCGCTGAAATAGCGGGCAGTGTCTACGGGCCGTCCTTCAATGTATTTGTAGTTCATTTCTGGAAACCAAAAGTCGATAAAATGCAAGACGAGAAAGGCCAAAATAACCAAGCCACTGTAAATCATGTTACGCGACATCCAGCTTGAGTTTGCAGCACCGTTGTCTTTGGCGTATTTTACAGTTGTCGCTTTCTTGTTTTTCAATTCCAATACAAAGCCCATGACAAAGTGAAAAATGACACCAACAATCAATACAGGTTGCAAGGCGAATTGCACCAAGGGGTTGTTGCCCATAAAATGAGCCAGTTCGTTGAAAAGATCTTCGCTAAAAAGGGAAGTGATGTTTACCGCAAGGTGAATGATTAAGAAAAATATCAAGAAAAGTGCGGACAATGCCATGGCTACTTTTCTTGCGATTGATGAAGATAAAAATCCGCTCATTTTAGATATAATTTTATAGTATGGCAAAGGTACCAATTCAAGTGTTTTAAATAAAACCAAAAAGCCATTTTCTACCGAAAACCCATTGTTTTTTATGTGTTTTTATCTGATTAACAGCAATTGGCGTGAATTTTAATAGAATGGCCATAGTATCGGGATTAAAATTATGCTAATCACAAAAAAGACACCAAGCAATCCAGAACCGATTTTTAGGTAGTCTTTAAAGCTGTAATTCCCCGCATTCATGACCATCATGTTGGTGGTGGTTCCAAAAGGAGTCAAAAAAGCAGTGGAGGCACTGACGGCCAAAATCATCATAAAAGGAGCGGGATGGTAGCCCAATTGCAAGGCGGCGTTGATGATAATGGGAGCCATCAGGATTGCCGTTGCTGAGTTGCTCATGATTTGACTTAAAGTAGCAGTGATTAGAAAAACACCTGCCAAAAAGAAGCGTGGATTCATCGCTCCTAAAAACGAAACCATAGAATTGGCGATGAGTTTGGCAGCGCCTGTTTTTTGAAGGGCAACGCCCATGGGGAGCATGCAAGCGATGATGATGACGACATTCCAATTGATTGCGCGGTAGGATTGGTTCATGTTGATACTCCCTCCTGCAACGAGCAACATGGCAGTGAGCAGGATGGTGATCGAAGAGGAAAAAACGCCAAGAACCAAAAATACGACCATAAAAATCAAGGCGCCGATGGCAAGAATTCCTTTGGTACTTATTTTTCCAATTTCTTTTGCCAGTTCTTCCGGATGGCCAACAATTAAAAAATCTTTGCTCTCGTCTTGAATGGCTCTGATGTCCGCCCATTTGGCTCTAACCAAAAGCGAGTCTCCTTCTCTCAAAACAAATTCTCTCCCTCGTATTCTTTTGTTATATCGGTTCAACGCAATGACTTGGACCTTGTGTTTTTTTCCAAAACGACCGATATTTATTTTTTTGCCGCGGTAGGTAGATCTGGGTGCTACAATAAGTTCAGAAAGGCCCAGCTCATCACTCAGTACATTTTCTTTTACAAAATCGCCATCTCCGGCTATTTTTATTGCTGCGACATTGTAGCGGTCAATTAAGCGTTGGATTCTATTTTCACTACAATTGACAATCAATTCATCATTCATGTGAAGGATGTAAGATTCTTCAATAAATTCCTCGTCTTCAGAGGGGGTGAGTTTTTTTAGAAGGCTTGCAGGGGTCGGTTTTTTAGGAATTATTTTGAGGACACTGATGCCCATTTCAGTATCCAAATGCAATGTGCGAAGGGTTTTCCCAATCGCATTCGAGCTAGGACGGATCCGCACTTTCCAAAAACCTTCAAATATTTGATAGGCATCTTCTAGGTTTTGAATGGATGCATCGATGTCTTCTCTTTTGTTGGAGCTGTTGCTGGGAAGAATTTTAATCCCCAAATACCGCATATAAAGACCGAGCGCAATCAACAGTGGAATTCCGATTAGCGCGTATTCAAAAAACGAAAATCCCGGAAAGCCTGCAGCGCGCATCGCTTGGTCGGCTATGATGTTTGGTGGGGTTCCTGTCAAGGTCAAAAGCCCCCCAGTATTGGCAGCAAAAGCCAAGGGAATCAACATTTTTGAAGCGGGTGTTTTCAAGCGCCAAGCGGAAGCAATGGCAACAGGGATGAGCGAAGCGACGGTACCGGTATTGCTGATGAACCCCGAGATAATGGCAGCGCCCAAAATAAGGAGGATCAAAAGCGTGTTGGAATTGCTTTGAGACAAAGCCACAATCTTATTTCCGATCCAAGCAGTCACCCCAGTTCTACTCAAGGCTTCTCCAACGACAAACAAACCTGTAATCATAACCACCGTCGTATTGCTGAATCCAGAAAAAGCCTCTTGAACCGTTAGAATTCCAAAGACATAAAGGGATAGCATGCTCAAAAGAGCGACGATGTCAGGGCGCAATTTTCCTGAAATAAACAAGAGGATAGTAAGGGTCAAAATGACAAAAGTAACCGTCATGTGCAAAAGGGCTTGCTAAGTAGCAAAGGTACTTTAAAAGAGAGGAAGAATTGCATGATAAAAATCATAATTTTCTAATTTTAAGCAGTCTTTGTCTCAAGAATAAAGTGCAGAAGGTTCGAACCCTCTTGATGAAAATTGAACTTAATTAAAGGGAATCTCTTTGGAATTCGGTACATTTGTTTTTGTCTCAATCGCAAAGGGAGTTTTTATGAAATACGAACCAATCAACAAGGAATTGTTTGTTAAGAACCGAGCGAAATTTACTGCTCAGATGCACCCCAAGTCCATCGCTTTTTTCAATTCAAACGACATCTATCCGATCAGTGCAGACAGCACGTTGCCTTTTCAACAGCACAGAGATTTATTTTATTTGAGTGGAGTTGATCAAGAAGAGTCGGTTTTGTTTTTATGCCCAGATTGCCCCAAGGAGGCATACAGGGAAATTTTGTTTGTCAGGGAGACCAACGCCCATGTCGCTGTTTGGGAAGGTAAAAAATTGTCAAAAGAAACTGCCAGCAACGTTTCTGGAGTTGCAACGGTTCTCTGGCTTTCCGATTTGGAAAAAGTTTTGGCAGAAATGATGACGTACTGTGATGTCATGTACCTGAATACCAACGAACATTACCGCGCAAGCATCGAGACAGAAACCCGAGAAGATCGCTTTACCCAAAGGCTTAAAAATAAATACCCCGCCCATGCTGTGGCAAAGAGCAACCCGATTTTGCAAAGTCTTCGTTCTGTAAAAGAACCTCTTGAAATTGAGCTGATTCAGACGGCGTGTAATATTACGGAAAAGGGCTTTCGACGTTTGTTGAATTTTGTAAAGCCCGGCGTGTGGGAGTATGAAATTGAAGCGGAGTTGATTCATGAGTTTGTCAGAAACAAATCGAAAGGCTTTGCCTACTCGCCAATTGTGGCAAGTGGTCAAAATGCAAATGTCCTTCATTATATCGAAAACAACCGGCAATGCAAGGCGGGTGACTTGTTGTTGGTAGACGCGGCAGCTGAATATGCCAATTATTCTAGTGACCTTACCCGTACGATTCCAGTTTCTGGTCGGTTTTCAGAACGTCAAAAAGCAGTTTACAATGCAGTAAACCGAGTCAAAAAAGAAGCGACAAAGATGTTGTTGCCGGGAACAGATTGGGCAGCTTACCACAAAGAAGTAGGCAAATTGATGACCTCCGAATTATTGGGTTTGCAATTGCTCGACAAGGCTGCTGTGCAAAATGAAAACTCAGATTGGCCTGCCTATAAGAAATATTTTATGCACGGAACGTCTCATCACATGGGCTTGGACACCCACGACTACGGGCTTTTGACCGAGCCGATGCAGGCCAATATGGTCTGTACGGTAGAACCGGGCATCTACATCCCAGAAGAAGGTTTTGGGATCCGTTTGGAAGACGATGTGGTTCTCCAAGAAAGTGGCAGTCCTTTTAATTTGATGCATGACATCCCAATTGAAGTGGAGGAGATAGAATCTTTGATGAATTCTTAAAAACGAGCGTCAATTTCATTAAAGAAGGAGAAGCAAGTTTAAAAATAATACAAGTGATAAAATTAAAATAACATGAAAAAAATAACAATTCTCGGTGGAGGAAATATGGGGTTTACGTATGCAGCATCAATCTACAAATCCGATTTGGAGGCCGCCATTCAGATTCTTGAAAATGCGCCCGAAAGGATTGAAGAGATCAATGCACTGAACACCGTGATGGCGGGAAATGATTTGGAGGTTTTAAAGGATACAGATGTTCTCTTTTTGGCGGTCAAGCCTCAAGTGGCTCCTGAAGTTTTTCAAAACATCAAACCTTATTTGAATCAGAAACAACTGGTCGTTTCTATTATGGCCGGGGTAAGCATCGAGACAATTCAAAAAGGTTTGGGCTTGGACAGAGTGGTCAGAGCAATGCCCAACTTGCCGGCTCAAGTAAAATTGGGCATGACAACCTATGTGGGGTCTTCGGGGGTTGGTCAAGAAGAGCTCGCGTTTATCGCATCTGTTTTAGGCGCTACTGGAAAGATTGCGGAGGTTCCTAGTGAAGAACAGCTTGACCGCTCCATTGGGATATCAGGGAGTGGCCCCGGATTTGTTTTTTATTTTATGGATGCGATGGAAAAATCCGCAATGGATTTGGGCTTTTCTAGTGCAGCAGCCAAAACAATGGTTGCCCAAACTTTTGAAGGAGCGGTAGCACTCTACAAGCAAAATTCCATTTCCTTGGAATCGTGGATGGGCCGTGTTTCTTCAAAAGGGGGAACAACGATTGCAGGCTTGGACTATTTTGAGGAAAAACAAGTTGGAAAAGAAATTCAAAAGGGCATTCAAGTATGTGTTTCAAGAGCTTTTGAGTTGGGGGAAAAGTAAGTTTTAATCAGGCATTAGAAGAGCAGTATGCATTTATGGGTTCGTTTGTAAACTATAAAAACACCTCCATTCATTTCACGGATACGGGAAAGGGAACCGCAGTGGTCTTGCTTCACGGTTTTTTGGAGAATTGTACAATGTGGAAAGAAACAGCGGACTTGCTTTGCAAAAGAAACAGGGTGATTTGTGTGGATCTTTTAGGCCATGGACAGACGGAAAACAGGGGGTATGTCCACAGCATGGATGAGATGGCTACAGGGGTCGCTGCCGTTTTAAACCATTTGAGAATACGAAAAGCTATTTTTGTAGGACATTCAATGGGAGGCTATGTTGCTTTGGCTTTTGCAGAAATGCATCCAGACCATGTCAAAGGCTTGTGTTTGATGAATTCAACATCCAGAGCAGATACCGAAGAAAAAAAAGCAAGTCGATCGAAAGCGATTCAGCTTGTCAAAAAAAATCATTTGTCTTTTATACGTACGTCCATTCCTCTGTTGTTTCGTTCTAAAAACAGAAAATTGCTCCGTACCGAAATCAACGAAGTAAAACAACAGGCATTGCAAACTTCAAAACAAGGAGTGATTGCGGCTTTGGAAGGCATGAAAATCAGGAAAGACAGAGAGGTTTTGTTACACTTTGGACCTTATCCAAAGATGTTGATTTTGGGAAAGAAAGACCCGGTTTTAAAATTCGAAGATTTGCTAGATCAAGTGCGTGGAACACAAACGGCAGTAATAATGTTCTCAGAAGGGCACATGTCACATCTAGAAAACAAAATGGCCTGTATTGAGGCGATCAAAACCTTTGTAAAAAAGTGCTAAAGAGAGTGGGGAAAGAGAAAGAAGTTTTTCTGTGCCTATTTTATCAACAACCAAGCGTCTTTTGCTTGTGTTTCTCTGATTTGTTTTAAATTCTCTACAGCTTCTGATCGAGTATTGTAGCTTCCAAAGGCCACTTGCTCCAATCCCCATTTGTTTGTATTGACGATTTTTGCACGGAACCCTTTTTTTAAGAGTTGCTTTACTTTTCGATTGGCATTTGATTTTTCAGCAAAAGAACCTGCGATCAAGTGGTATTTTTTGGAAGGTGTTTTTACCAAGTCCAAAGAGATTTCTGGAAGAGGGTTGTTGATGACAAAAGTTGCTTCTTGTATTTTTTTGGTCACTGTCTCTTGGTTTTCAATTTCAAGAGCGCTGAACTGATTTTTTTCAACAGTCTTCCATGTCAGCGTTCCAAGAATCATCAGTGCCGCTACTGAGGCTGCGTATTTTACAAAATACGAGTGCTTATTCTTCCTAGAATCTTGAAGTGAAACTCGCTGTATTGAACTGTTTTCGCGATGTAATTCTGAAGAAGTAAAGGAACTCAAACCAAAAGAACGCATTAAGTAATTGGTTTCTTCCAATGGAGTAAAAACAATTTTTTGATCTTTGTTGACGTGTAATTCTCCAATTTTAGAAAGCTTTAAAGCTCCTTGATTGAGTTGCAATTTCCATTTTTTTACTTCCGTCCCAATCAATTCAACTGCTTGTTCAAAAGAAATGTTTTCAACATCTGCGATGTAATTCGCCAACAAGCCGTCATTGTTTTTCAATTGGTTGTTGAAATTTATTTTTTTTGTTGGAGGGTAAAATACCTGTGTACGCACGTCTCTATGTGAAGGGATTGTACTGCTGACAAATCCGCCAAATTCTGGAACGATCACGCATTCGTAACGAAATAATAAATTACTTATGTAGTTGGGTAATTGCATATTCACAAATATATATAAAAATTAGAGGAGATGTTTTTTTGAGGAAGTTTTTTTCAAGAAATTTTGTAACTTAAATAGCAAATTGTCAGCCCATGGAAAAAGAAGAACTTGTGTACGCTTTGGCTTTGCAAAAAACCAAAGGCATCGGAGATATTTACGCAAAAAAAATGATAGAAATTTGCGGAAGCCCCAAAAACATCTTTAAAGAAAAAGGGCAAACACTGCAAAAACTGCCCGGTTTTGGCCGGATGGCCTTGCAAAACCTTTTCGATTCTTCTAATTTGGCCGCAGCAGAAAAAGAAGTGGAATTGTTAGAAAAAGAAAATCTTCAAACCCTTTATTTTTTAGATAAAAACTACCCGAATCAACTTAAAAATTGCGCAGACAGCCCTATTTTGATTTTTCAAGACGGGAATTTTTCCTTTGAAAATTCAAAATGCATCAGCATTGTTGGGACTCGTCAAATGACGCGCTATGGGAGTGACTTTTGTGAGTCTTTGATTTCAGGCCTCAAAGAATACAACCCAATTATTGTCAGTGGCTATGCTTTGGGAATTGATATCATTGCCCACAAATCAGCATTGAAAAACAATTTAAAAACGGTTGCTGTATTCGCACATGGTTTTGGAAGTGTTTATCCAAAACAACACAAAAGGTACCAGTCACAACTCTTAAAAAAAGGAGGGTTTTTGACGGAGTTTTGGTACGATGAAAAACCTCGAAGAGAAAATTTCGTACGAAGAAATCGAATTGTTGCGGGTCTTTCTGAGGCCACAATCGTTGTTGAATCTGCATCGAAAGGAGGTGCTTTGATTACTGCAGCATTGGCCAATTCCTATTCCAAAGAGGTATTTGCTGTTCCCGGTCGGGCTTCAGATAGGTATAGTAGTGGCTGCAATGCTTTGATTCGAGATCACAAAGCCGCTGTGATTACTTGTGCAGATGACCTGATCAACATGTTGGGGTGGGCTCCTCAAAAGAAAACTTCCACAGCCTTGCAAACCCAGCTCTTTTTAAATTTGAATGCAGAGCAACAAAAAGTGTACGATTGCTTGAAGTCTAAAAAGATAGGGTGGTTGGACAATATTTCTCTGGACTGTAATTTGCCAATCAATAAAATGGCCGCTCTTTTGTTTCAATTAGAAATGAAGGGTTTGGTTCAGCCTTTGCCAGGAAAGATGTTTCAATTTGTGTACGGTTAGTTTCTTTTATACCCGCGACCGTTTCTTTAGGAATTGTTTTTTTGGGAGTGAAGGCTTTCTACAAAAATACTAGAAAGCACAATACAGCCTCCTATAAGAACCCATTTATTGGGCGTTTCATGAAGAAACAAGTACCCTAAAATGATACCGAAGAGAGGTTGTGAGCTCGCAATGATGCTCGCCGTAGCGACGCTGAAATTTTTAAAACTCTTGACAAATAGCGTGTGTCCAATCGCGGTAGTAAAGATTCCCAAAAAAAGGAGGTGTTCGAAAGAATCTATTGTTTTAGCGGTCTTGCGGTCTAGTAAAAAGGGAGCAAAACACAAGGCTACAAATAGAAATTGATAAAACATCAAAACAGCACTGTCGTATTTTTGGCTGTTGGATTTCATCGTCAAATTCCGCAAAGAGTAGCACAAAGCAGAGACCACACCCCAAGCAATTCCTTGGGTGTTGTGGTTTGAAAAACTGATTTCGGGAACCATAAACGAGAGTCCGACGATTGCCAAAAAGGTTAAAAACAGGTGGCGTTTGTTGAAAGTTGTTTGAAAGTACAGCGGTTCTAAAAGTGCAGTGATTGCTGGAAATGTAAAGAGTGAAAGCATCCCAATTGCCACGGAAGAGATTTGCAAAGCATAAAAATAGGTAACCCAATGTCCCGCAAAAAAAAGGGAGGAGAGGAGCAATGTGAAGGCATCATTTCTCTTTGAAATTGCAAAGGGGATTTTTTGAAAGTAGGCATACGAACCCAAGAGGATCAAGGCGATCAAACCTCTCCAAAAAGCAATCAAAACAGGACTCATATCAATGGAGCGAACCAAAACACCGGCGCTGCTAATCAACAGAATCGAACCGTAAAGAGGGGCAAACTTTTTCAAGGGATGAGGGATTGTCTTTTTGGAATGGATTCTAGTGTTTGAAGGGCTTTTTTTACGGAATCTATTCGGATAAAGGTGAGCAACAAGCGCAAGCCTTTTTTTGTTTCTTTCTCTTTGAGCACACAGTTTTTGGAGTTTTGTTGCACAAATGCGAGGAGGTTTGTAAAAATTTCGGTTTGGTAAAAAGCGCTTTGTTGGTCCGAGACAAAATACCCAATCATTCGTTTTTGTTTTAAGATCAACTTTTCTATTCCCAGTGTTTTTGCGATCCATTTGATACGAACACTGTCTAACAAATCTTCCACTTGAGTTGGCAGTTCTCCAAAACGATCTTTGAGTTGTTTTTCAAAAACTTTGAGTTCACTTTCGTTGTTGAGTTCGGCCAACTCTTTGTATAATTTGAGTCTTTCTGAAACAACATTGATAAAATCATCTGGAAAAAGGATTTCAAAATCCGTGTCTATCTGAATATCTTTTACGAATGTTTTGACGGGTTTGTCATCAGCAGTATAGAGTTCTTTGAATTCAGTATCTTTCAGCTCCTCAATGGCTTCTTTGAGGATTTTTTGATAGGTGTCAAAACCAATGTCATTGATAAACCCACTTTGTTCTCCACCCAAAAGATCTCCAGCTCCCCGTATTTCAAGGTCTTTCATCGCTATGTTGATGCCACTTCCCAAATCAGAAAACAATTCCAAAGCTTCGATTCTCTTGCGTGCTTCGACGGTAATCAGATGAAAGGGAGGGGTGATAAAATAGCAATATGCTTTTTTGTTGGAGCGTCCCACTCTACCTCGCATTTGGTGCAGGTCTGACAAACCAAAATTGTTGGCATTGTTGATAAAAATTGTATTTGCATTGGGCACATCCAACCCGCTTTCAATAATGGTTGTCGCTACCAAAACATCAAAATCACCGGACATAAATGCGAGCATTTTTTCTTCCAATTTTTTTCCTTCCATCTGGCCGTGACCAATCCCGATTTTCGCATCTGGCACCAAGCGTTGCAGCATTCCTGCTACTTCTTTGATATTTTGGACTCGGTTGTGAATAAAAAAGATTTGACCTCCTCTCGAGATTTCGTAGGAAATCGCATCTCGAATGATTTCTTCGTTGAATCGAATTACTTGAGTGTCGATAGGGTGTCTGTTTGGAGGAGGTGTGTTGATGACCGATAAATCGCGTGCGGCCATTAAGGAAAATTGCAAGGTCCTTGGAATTGGAGTCGCTGTCAAGGTAAGGGTGTCTACATTTTCTTTGATTGTTTTGAGTTTGTCTTTGACGGCGACACCGAATTTTTGTTCTTCGTCAATGACCAACAGCCCGAGGTCTTTGAACTGTACTTTTTTACTGACCAATTGATGTGTGCCTATCAAAATGTCAATTTTTCCCTCTTTCAATTCTTTGAGGACATTGCTTCGTTGTTTGGCACTGCGGAATCGGTTCAAATAATCAATGGTGACAGGAAAATCTTTCAAGCGTTCCGAAAAGGATTGAAAGTGTTGGAAGGCGAGAATTGTTGTCGGAACCAATACAGCAACTTGCTTGCCATTGTCTGCTGCTTTGAAAGCAGCACGAATGGCAATTTCTGTCTTTCCAAAACCGACATCTCCACAGACCAAGCGGTCCATAGGGCGCTCGTTTTCCATGTCTTTTTTTACATCTTGTGTCGCTGTGATTTGGTCTGGGGTATCTTCAAAAAGAAAACTGGCTTCCAATTCGTGTTGTAAATAACTATCCGGGGCGTATTGAAAGCCCTTTTCTAATTTTCTTTTTGCGTAGAGGGTGATGAGGTTGAACGCAATTTCTTTGACCCTCTTTTTTGTCTTTTGTTTTAGTTTTTTCCATACGCCCGATCCGAGCTTGTAGATTTTTGGAGGCGTTCCGTCTTTGCCGTTGAATTTGGATATTTTGTGCAAAGAGTGGATGCTGATGTACAAGATATCTCGGTCTCCGTAGCTGAGCTTGATGGCTTCTTGTTTGTTGCCTTCGACATCTATTTTTTGCAAGCCACCAAACTTTCCAACACCGTGATCTATATGAGTTACATAGTCACCAACTTCAAGCGTATTCAATTCCTTGAGGCCAATGTTTTGTTTTTTTGAGCGGTTGTTTTTGAGGTTGAATTTGTGGTAGCGTTCAAAAATTTGATGATCGCTGTAGCATGCTATTTTGGTATCTAAATCAACAAACCCTTGGTAGATGGGAAGTACAAGTGCGGTGTATTGAATTTCTTCTGAGTTATTCTGTTCTTCAAAGGCAGAAAAAATGTCGTGAAACCGCTGTATTTGTTTTTCATTTGTGCAGCAGAGGTAGTTGGTTATTCCCTGGCGGGTGTTTTCATTTAGGTTGGCTGCTAAGAGTTCAAACTGTTTGTGGAAAGAGGGCTGGGGTTTTGTGCGAAAGAGGTGTGCTTGGTCAGAGACGGTACCCTTTTCCGTATTTGATAGGGACACCCTACTGAATTCAAGCAGTCCTTTTTTGAGCAGGTTTCCGTTTGAGAAAAGTTGTTCTGGAGTCGCGTGTTTGAGCTCTTTTGAGAGGGCTTCGAATGCGCCTTCTGATTTTTCGTACAAGGTGTCGAGCATTCCAAAAAGCAACGAAGTGTTCTTGGTAAAGACCACGGTTTTTTTGGGAAGGTATTTTAAAAAACTCTCTCGGTGTTCGTCTAATAATTTGTTTTCAACATTGGGCATAATGTTGATTTTTCCCAAGACTTTTGTCGAAAGTTGTGTTTCAATATCAAAAGTACGCAGGCTTTCCACTTCTTCTCCAAAAAATTCAATCCGATAGGGTTCGTCATTTGAAAAAGAAAACACATCGATGAGCCCTCCTCGTACAGAAAACTCACCCGGTTCCGAAACAAAATCGACTCTGTTAAAGTCGTAAGAGAAGAGGACTTCATTTACGAATTCCAACGATAGCATGTCTTGAACCTCAATTTTAAAGGTGTTTTTGTTCAGTTCTTTTTTGGTGACAACTTTTTCAAACAAAGCGGCAGGATAGGTAACAATGGTTGCAGGATTTTTGTCAGAATTGATGCGATTCAAAACTTCCGCACGCAATAAAACATTCGCATTGTCTGTTTTTTCTATCTGGTAAGGCCTTCGATAGGAGGCTGGGTAAAACAACACTTTTTTAACTCCTAGGAGTCGTTCCAAATCGTTGTAGAGGTAAGCGGCTTCCTCTTTGTCGTCCAAAACAAGCAGGAAGGGGAGCTGGGTTTTGTCAACAATTGCTGCGACGGAAAAAGACAGTGCAGAACCCGCAAGATTTGAAATTTGGAGATGGGTCTTCCCATTGGAAAGCTGCTGGGCAATCTTTTGAATTTTTGGAGAATGAGCAATGTGGTTTGAAATGGGTTGCCTACTCAAAAGAAATTTGTTTTTCGACAAATATAATTCTTATTAATTGCATTGCCTATTTGTACAGGCTGAAAAACCTAGAAGTTAAGAACTCCATAAAAAAGAGGTCACAAATTTATTTATAAATGGGCTCTTTTTTAAATGATTGTAATGGGTTTGCTATGATGCTTTAGAATTGTATATTTGTTAGGGTTATTTTTTTAAATACAGAACCCCAAAAATTATGATAAAATTACCCTTCTTTTTATTATTATTTTTCCTTTTGATAGGTTTACAAAATGCAAAGGCCCAAAGCTCCAATTCGAAGTGGGTTGCAGAGGCAGGAGCAAGCGGATTTTTGTTTTTAGAAAAGAGCGGCCAGGCCTTTTTTCAGCTGCCGAGATTAGGAATTACTCGCTACGCTACTGATAGGTTTTCAGTTGGTGCCGCCCTGTCTTTTTCCAGCAACCCAATAGCCGACAAGATTCTTACTGCGATTGGAATTGGAGAAAACGGGAACAACCTTTTGAATTTTGACGCTATTGCGCGTTATGATTTTAAATATTCCCACAATAAATTGGTGCCTTTTGTTATGGGAGGTTTCGGACTTTATTTTGAAGACAGTACCTCTGCTACGGTAAATTTTGGAGGAGGTCTTACTTATTGGATTTCACCTAGGCTAGGGATCCAATCAAAAAGCTCATACAATCTTGGCGGTCCGTGTGCCAATTTAGAAGCCTATGTCGGAATAGTATATTCCCTTTCAAGCCAAAGAACACCTAAAAGTGTTTGCAGATTGAACTCGGGCTTTTGTAGCGATTAATTTACCTTTTAAAATCCGTTTTTATAGGTTCGTCCCAAATTTAAGGCCAACAAAACAGGTTCTAGGTCTTGTTGGGCCATATACATAATTGGCATCTCTCAAAGGACCAGTATCGAAATCTTTTTGGTAGCTGTCCAGTAGGTTTTGAACGCCAATACTCACTTCCATTCCAAGATGTTCGTGAGCGTCTAAGTCAAAAAGATAAGAAGACTTGAGGTTCAATTCAAAAAAAGAAGGAGTGTTTTCTAAGCGGTCCTCGGTGGGGTTTTCAGGGGCCCCTGCCAAATGAGGGACAAGCATACTTCCTGTGTAAACGCCTGAGAGGTTGTTTTGGAATCTTTTTGTCGGCGCATATCCCAACACAAAATTCCCGTATGCATTGGGAGATTTAAAGAAGTGAGCTGCTGCTTTGTCTGAGTTGTTTTCCTCAGAACTCCAATCTTGGGGTTGGTCGTATTTTGATTCTTGCAAGGTTGCTCCTAATTGCACAAGCCATATTTTATTCGGGCTGTATTTGAGTTCAAAATTCACACCTTTGACACGTGCGTTGTCGCCATTTTCTTTGACCCAAGTCATGCCTTCATTGGGTTTTGGGTATCGGTCTTTGTCGATGTTTGATTTTTCATAGGCGACCAAGACAAAAGGGTTTTTCAAATGGGTATAAAACCCTTCTAAGGAAAGAGAAAGAGCTCCAAGAGTTGTAGTGGTTTCCCAATCCAGCGAAGCCAGGTAGCTGTCGGAATTTTCTGTTTTTAAGGTCATTTTGGGCACGAGGATCCTACTAAGTTCGCCTGCGGCCAAACTGGCATGTACATCTTCCGTAAAGACTTGAGGAGCGCGGTATCCTTTTGCAAAACTAGTTCTCACCCGCAGGCTTTCAGTAACATTGTAGAGGGCTGTAAAACGAGGGTTGACAATGCGATTTTGGTTTGTCAAATTGTGGGCATCGACTCGAAGTCCTCCCAAGAGCTTTATCCGTTCGTCAATTTTCCATTCTTGTTGTACATAGACGCCAAATATTTTTAAAGTCTGCGCAATCAAAGCGTTGATAGTGGGCTTGTTGTCTTCCATGTCGTCGTATTTGTATTCGAGACCTCCTGTAAAAGTGCCACTTCCTCCCAGAAATTTTTCGAAATCGTAGGTGTATTGTCCGCCAAAGACCCAGGTGTTGTCTCGAGAATTTCCAAATCCATCAAGGCTTTCTAGGAGGGTGTTTTCAAAACCTTCTGCGGGATTTCCTTGGCCCCTTCCACCGTAGTAGTTTTGGTTCTTAGAAAAAGAGGCAGAGCTGTAAAACGAAAGGGAGTGTTTTAAATTTTGACTTTTAAATTCGTAGGTAAGGCCACCTGTGACAACATCGGAAGCAATTTGTTCTGATATGTTTGCTTCGAAGGGCTGCAAATCCAAGTGATTCCCACCCCTTCTAAATTCGTGAAGCGTATGGAATTCAAGTGTGATTTTGTTGCGCTCTTTGGTCTTGTAAAAGGCCTTGAAGCCAAAAGACTTATTTTCCATACGGGTCAATTCCGTATAGCCATCTCGGTCGTAATCGAGGGGTTCACGATTTCTATACATTCCAAAAACAGCAATTCCTGTATCAAAATCTTCCGATACCAAAGTGCCGTTGAACGTTGTGGCTTTGTCGAAAGCGCTGTTGTGAATCGCTCCAAAGTGGCTGCCTATTTGAAAGCCATTTGTTGTGGGATCTTTTGTGATGATATTGATGGTTCCGGCAATGGCATTTGAACCGAACAAGGCAGACCCTCCACCCCGAACCACTTCTATCCGTTCGACGGTATTGGTCGGAATCTGATCCAAACCATAGATGCTGTTCAAAGCACTAAAGACAGGACGGCTGTCAATTAAGATTTGAGAATAAGCCCCGTCCAATCCGTTCATTTTAATTTGTGAAAACCCACAGTTTTGACAATTGGTTTCGATCCGCAATCCTGGCTGAAAGTTCATCCCTTCCGAAAGGCTTATGGATTGAGTCGCTTTGAATATTTTGGAATCTGTTACCGTCACCACTACAGGAGCAGTTCGCTTGTTCAAATGCCTTCGTGTTGCAGAAACAACAATCTGATCCAAGCCCAAAACATCCTCTTTTAGCGAAAAATTTAAGGAGAGAGTGGCGTCTTTTTCGATGCGTACTTGCTGTTTGACAGTTGCAAAGCCAATCGCTTGAATGTTCAATAGGTGGGTTCCTTCGGCAATGGATAAACTGTATTTCCCGTCAAAGTCTGAGGAGGTTCCGAGGGTTGTGTTTTCAAAAAAGACACTTGCATTTTCAAGAGGTAGCCCGTCGGCAGTGATTGTTCCTGTTATACTTCCTTGTCCCCAGAGCAAAAATGGAAGTAGCAATGAGAGTAAATATAAATTCAGTTTCATGTAATTTTTTTGCAAATATAAGATTAATTTTTAGACAACCCTAAAAATTAGTTTTTACACCTGAAATTTTACTATCTTTGGCATCTATGAATACGCAGATATCGCAGACGGAAGAGAATTATCTCAAGGCAATTTTTAGGTTGTCTCTTTCCCAAAACAAGGCAGTGAGCACCAATAGCATTGCAGAAAAGCTCAATACCAAAGCCTCGTCTGTTACGGACATGATCAAGAAATTATCGGATAAGAAATGGGTTGATTACGTAAAATACCAAGGTGTTTTTTTGACCTTAGCAGGAAAAAAAATTGCGATTCGAATCCTTAGAAAACACCGCCTCTGGGAAGTTTTTTTAGTAAAACATCTGGATTTCACTTGGGATGAGGTGCACGAGGTAGCGGAACAATTGGAACACGTAAAATCCGAAAAACTTACCCAACAGCTAGACGCCTATTTGGAATACCCCACACACGACCCCCATGGAGACCCTATTCCCGACGAAGACGGGAACATAGCCCACCACAAAGAGATCATGTTGTCGGCTATTTCTTGCAACGAAAAATGTACAATCATGGGAGTGAAAGATTCTTCAGTAGCTTTTTTAAAGTATTTGGACAGTTCGGGCATCCAATTAGGAACGCTTGTCGAAGTAGTTAAAAAAGAAGCCTTTGATCAGTCCATGCATATTTTATTTGAAGGAAAAAAAAGAAACATTTCTCAGCAAATTTCAAAAAATTTATTTGTTAAAAAACACCGCCTATGATTGCTCAAGTTATTCAGTATTTTGAATCCATAGACCCCATCCTTGCCGCTTTGTACGCCACTCTTTTCACTTGGTTTTTAACTGCATTGGGCGCTTCTCTGGTCTTTTTTTTCAAATCGATGAACCGCGCTGTCTTAGACGGCATGTTAGGTTTTACTGGAGGCGTTATGGTTGCTGCTAGTTTTTGGAGTTTGCTAGCACCCGCCATTGAAATGAGTTCTGGAGAAGGATTTGTAAAAGTTTTTCCTGCGGCTGTTGGTTTTTTGTTAGGGGCTTTGTTTCTTTTCGGTTTGGACAAAGTTTTGCCTCATATCCATATCAATTTTAAGGAAGCAGAAGGCATCAAAACACCTTGGCATAAAACCACTTTGTTGGTGTTAGCGATTACCTTACACAACATTCCTGAGGGATTGGCAGTCGGCGTTCTTTTTGGAGGAGTGGCTGCAGGATTTGACGGAGCAACCATTGGAGGAGCTGTCGCTTTGGCCATTGGTATTGGCCTTCAGAATTTCCCAGAAGGCTTTGCGGTTGCGATGCCACTTCGCAGGCAAGGGGTGAGTCGCAAAAAAAGTTTTTGGTACGGACAATTGTCTGCAGTAGTTGAACCTATCGCCGGAGTTTTAGGAGCTTGGGCCGTGCTGTCTTTTGAGCCTATTTTGCCATATGCACTGGCTTTTGCGGCTGGGGCGATGATTTTTGTCGTCATAGAGGAAGTGGTGCCGGAAGCACAACAGGACAAATATACAGACATCGCGACGATGGGCTTTGTCATCGGTTTTATTGTCATGATGAGCATGGACGTAGCTTTGGGCTAAAGGCAAAAAAAAATCAAAGGCCATAGGGTGTTTTTTATCCCGTAGAATTCAATATATTTGAGAATGACGCATCCCGCAACATTTCAGGTCTACAACGCTTCTGCTGGAAGTGGTAAAACCTATACTCTGGTCAAAGAATACCTCACAATTTTACTCGGTTCAAACAGCCTCTTCACCTTCCAAAACATTTTGGCAATAACCTTTACCAATAAGGCTGCTGCAGAAATGAAAGAGCGTGTGCTTGAAAATTTGCGTTCTTTTTCGAGCGGTGAAAAGAATGCGATGTTATCTGATATTTGCCTAGAAACAGGGATGGATGCAGCTGCATTGCAAGCCAAATCACGAAACATTTTGGAGAATATCCTTCAAAATTATTCCGCGTTCAACATCACAACCATCGACAGTTTTACACACAAATTGATTCGAACTTTTGCCTTCGATTTGGACTTGCCTTTGAATTTTGAATTGGAATTAGAGGGTGTACGGCTTTTAAAAGAAGCCGTGGATGTGGTGATTTCTAAAATAGGGATGGATCAAAAGTTGACCGATGTTTTGGTCGATTTCACGCTTCAAAAAGTGAGTGAAGACAAGTCTTGGGACATTTCTAAAGAACTGAATAAGACCGCAAAAATACTTTTGGATGAGAACGCTCAAGAACAGCTTCAAAAACTGGAATCAAAATCCTTGGATGATTTTAAAAAGCTACACACTCATTTGGCGACACGCAGAAAAGAGATTGCAGCTCTTTTTGTAAAAAAGGGAACCAAAGGTCTTGAACTGATCGATCAGATTGGTGCAAAGTACTCGGACTTTTCCTACGGGGATTTGCCAAGGTTTTTCCAACGCTTGGTTTCTTTCACAAGCCAAAAAACTGGAGACATCAAATTTGAGGGAAGACTGCACAAATTGATGTCCAATGAAACGTTTTATACGGCCAAAACAAGCCCTGCAGCCAAAGCAGCGATTGATGCGGTTGCCACCGAATTCTTGGCCTTGTACCAGGAGTCTGCAGACTTGTTCGAGGAGCAGCACGGCACCTATGTGCTGATGGAATTGGTTTCAAAAAGCCTGATTCCTTTAGCTGTTTTGAGCCATATTCAAAAAGAACTTTCTCTTTTAAAAAAGGAGAATAACATTTGTTTGAATGCAGAATTCAATCAAATGATTGCAAATAAAATAAAGAACGAGCCTGCTCCCTTTATCTACGAACGAATCGGGGAGAAATTTCGACATTATTTTATTGATGAAATGCAAGACACCTCTTCCTTACAGTGGCAAAACTTGATTCCCTTAATTGAAAATTCGTTGTCGCAAGAATACGGGAGTTTGTTATTGGTGGGGGACGCCAAACAAGCCATCTATCGATGGAGAGGCGGAGAGGCGGAACAATTTATAGACTTGACTGCCGCAAACAATCCTTTTCAAACGCCTAAAGAGACACGGAATTTGGAGACAAATTTTAGAAGTTACAGCGAAGTCATAGAATTCAACAACTCTTTTTTTTCACACATCGCCAACTTTTTAACCGACCCCATATACCGTGATTTGTACAGGGTAGGGAACCAACAACAAACAAACCATCGCAAGGGAGGATTTGTACAAGTGAGTTTTATCGACAAGTCTGAGTTGGAGGCAGCAGATATTGAAGAAGCCTATCCCAAAAAAGTGTTGGAATTGTTGAACGGGCTTGATGACAATTTTAAGAAAAACGAGGTTTGTGTTTTGGTGCGAAAAAAGAAAGAGGGCGTTGCAATCGCCAACTATTTGTCAGCACAAGGAATTGAAATTATTTCTTCGGAGACCTTGCTTTTGCAAAACAGTCAAAAAGTGAGGTTTTTGATTGACATCTTGTCTTACATTCAAAACCCTATGAACAAAGAAGCAAAATTTGGCCTCCTGTCATTTTTGCACCGCTTTTTAAACATAAGAAAAGAGGCCCATTTATTTTACAAGGAGTGCCTTGAGTTGGAAGGAGATAAATTTTACAAACACCTTGAGGCTTACGGAGTGTATTTTGAGCAGGCGCAATTTTTACAAATGTCTTTTTACGACAGTGTAGAACAGCTGATTCGTTCGTTTCAATTGCTCAAAAAAACAGACGCATACGTCCAGTTTTTTTTAGATTTTGTCTTGGATTTTCAACGCAAGAATTACAACGATTTGTCCGCTTTTTTGGAGTTGTGGGAACAAAAAAAGGATCAATTGAGCATCACCGCTTCAGAAGGATCCGATGCGGTGAGAATCATGACCGTACACAAATCCAAAGGACTTGAATTTCCAGTAGTGATTTTTCCGTGTGATTTGGAGGTCACTTCAGAAATTGATCCGACGGTTTGGTACGAAGATTTGGACCCGAACGATTTTGACGATCTTCAAACTTCTTTGGTTTCTTGTTCTTCTAAAATCAAACATACCGGAGCGAAAGGCAAGGAACTGTTTGAAAAAAGACAACAACAGCTGACTTTGGATAATTTCAATCTTTTGTACGTTGCTTTGACCCGAGCCGTGGAACAACTTTACATAGTTTCGGAATGCAAATTCGACAGCAAAGGTGAAGAGAAGTTGCAACGCTATTCGGGGATGTATGTAAATTTTTTAAAATCGCTTTCTGGCCCGAACCAATGGGATCCGCAAAAGAGGAGTTACGACTTTGGTGTGAAATCCAGTTTTTTTTCTGAGGAAAAGCAAGAAGAAATGGATCCAGTGGCGGTTCAAGAGACCTACGTGTCAAGTGTATGGAAAAATCACGAAATCGTCCTTCTTTCCAATGCTTCTAAAAATTGGGGCACCCAACGAGAAAAGGCTGTTAACTATGGGTTGCTCGTACACGAAATGCTTTCAAAAATAACGGTGGCCAAAGACATCCCAAATGTGCTTGCCAGCTATGTCTCTGAAGGGGTGTTGTCCAAACAAGAGGCAAGAGACCTCTCAAAAATTCTTTATGCGGTCGCTGATCACCCAGAATTGAGTCCCTGTTTTCAAGGAGACAAAACAGTTTTTACAGAACGAGAAATTCTGACCAAGGATGAAAAAATTTTAATTCCAGACCGCTTGGTGTTTGATGGGCAAGAGGTGGTCGTCATTGACTACAAGACGGGTTCGTATTTAGATAAGCACAGGCTTCAGATTGAATCCTACGCTGCCCTTCTATCTGAAATGGGCTTTTGTATAAGCCAGCAGTTTTTGGTCTATTTGGGAGAAGAAATAAAAGTGGTAAGCCTTCCTTGACCCTCTTTGAAATATAACTCATAAAAAGCGCCAAAAACTTTTAAGATTATACAAACAGTTAATTATTTTTTATCTACTTTTAACAAAACTTAAATTTATAAGATTATGAAAAACTTAAGAAAAGTCTTGTGGGCAGTTTTATTGTTTGTCGGTTTCACGACAAGCGCCCAAGACGATAAGAACTTGTGGGAACTGAGTATTGGGACCAACTTAGTGGATTTTAATGATTCCT